>MDSZ01077354.1_pt1 | contig 15417 bp, 16 predicted proteins | sample 811201 | NCBI WGS metagenome assembly MDSZ01 (sample SAMN05326647, study PRJNA326480) | marine metagenome | isolation source: seawater | place: Indian Ocean: North | collected 2010
CAGTAATTGATTATAAGGATATAAAATTGCTTACAAGATATATTAGCGAAAAAGGTAAAATTGTTCCAAGTAGAATTACAGGAGTTTCTAGTAAGAAACAAAAATTACTTTCTCAAGCTATAAAAAGAGCAAGATTTTTATCATTAATTTCTTATACAAATAAATATAATTCACAATGAAAGTAATTTTAACTACCAATATAAAAAAATTAGGCAAAATTGGAGATCTTGTATCCGTAAAAGATGGTTATGCAAGAAACTATTTAATTCCAAAGGGAATGGCTTTAAGAGAAAATAAAAAAAACTTGGAATATTACGAAAAAATAAAAGAAGAAGTTAAAAGTAAAGAACAAGAAAAACTTAACTCGGCACAAGAATTAATGAAAAAATTAAAAAAACTCAAAATATTATTTAAGAAAGAAGCCGATGAAAAAAATCAATTATATGGTTCAATATCAAAAAAAGAAATTTTATCTTTTTTAATAGAAAATAACATTAAAATTCACTCTGATGATATAATAATCAAAGAGCCAATCAGGTCTATAGGTGATCATGAAATAGAAATTAATCCATATGTTGATATAATTGATAAAATAAAAATTACTGTACAAAAAAACTAATTATTCACATTATTAATATTTTATTAACTATTATTTTCCATATTATATTGTTTGTAAAAAATAATAGGATATTTGTTTAAAATGCCTGTAGAGTTGGTTGATGAAAAAAATCCACTAAATGAACTTAGTAATTTGTCTAATTTAGAGGCAGAAATAGCTCTTATTGGTTGTTTATTATGGGACAATAAAAATTATGAAAAAATATCTGATTTTTTAAAAGATGAACATTTTGTTGATGAAAACAATAAATTTATTTTTAAGACAATTCAAAATTTACTAGATAAAAATATTTTGGTATCACCTATAACAATTAAAAATTATTTAGATAATGATGATAATAACTTTGACCGTTTAAATTACTTAAATCAGATAAAAGACTCTGCTCCATCTACACAAAATGCATTTCACTATGGTAAAATAATATATGAATTACATCTAAAAAGAAGTTTATTGGGTATTGCTTACAATATTATTAGTGAAACTGGAAAAAACAATAGTGATTTAGAGAGTAGCGCTTTAATTGAGAATGCTGAAAACGAATTGTACACATTATCTCAATCAGGTAATACAGACAGAAAATTTATAGAATTTACTGATGCACTAAAGAGTGCAATAAATATAATAAGTGAGTCATATAAAAGAGATGGAAAAATAGCGGGCCTACCTACCGGATTCAAAGATCTTGATAAAAAAATTGGTGGATTACACAATTCAGATTTAATCATAGTAGCAGGTAGACCCTCAATGGGTAAAACAGCTTTTGGAACCAATATAGGTTTTAATTGTTCTATAAAATTTAAAGAAGAAAATGATAAAAATGGTCATTTAAAATTAATAGATGGAGGAAAGGTAGCCTTTTTTTCCTTGGAAATGTCTTCAGAACAATTAGCAACAAGAATATTAGCCGAACAAACTAAAATATCTGGAGATAAAATGAGAAAAGCAGAGCTTTCTAAAGATGATTTTAGTAAAATTGCTCATGCATCTTCAGATTTAGAAAAACTTAATTTTGTTATTGATGATAATCCAATACTAACAATACCAACTTTGAGAGCACGTGCTAGAAGACTAAAAAGAATTTATAATATTAATTTAATTATTATTGACTACCTTCAATTAATGTCTGGGACATCAACAAATAGAAATGAAAATAGAGTTCAAGAAATATCAGAAATAACAAGAGGTTTAAAAGCAATAGCAAAGGAACTTAATATTCCAATTATTGCATTATCGCAACTGTCAAGACAAGTTGAACAAAGGGAAGATAAAAGACCACAGTTAGCAGATTTAAGAGAAAGTGGTACAATTGAACAAGATGCAGATGTTGTTATGTTTATTTACAGAGAAAGTTATTATTTAGAGAGATTAGAACCAATCAAAAAACCTGATGAGGATGAAATTAAATATAATGACAGACACAATAGATGGAGAGAATTATGTGAAGAAAGTTACAATAAATCAGAAATAATTATAGCTAAACAAAGACATGGTCCTATTGGATCAATTAAATTACATTTTGATGCTAATATAACTAAATTTAGTGATCTAACCACAAAAGATTATGATAATATTATCGAGTGATAAAAGATAACTTTATACTAAAAATTAATACTAAAAATCTAATAAAAAATTATAAATATTTTCAAAAAAAGAAAAAAAATTTAATTGTTGCACCTACTATAAAAGCTAATTCATATGGGCTTGGTGATTTAAAAATATTTAATTTACTTTATGCGCATGGTTGTAAACATTTTTTTGTAGCAACATTAGAGGAAGGATTAGAATTAAGAAAATTAAAAAAAAATATAGTAATTTATATTTTAAATGGAATACAAAATCACAATAATTCAATATTTTTAAAAAATAAATTAACACCAATTATTAATACTAATATTGAATTAAAAAAAATAATAAAAACAAAAATCAAATTTGGATTACATATTGATACTGGAATTAATAGATTAGGAATTGATTATAGAAATATTCCAAATTTTATTTATGATAATAAAAATATAAATATATTAATAAGCCATCTAGCTAGTGCAGACGAAAGTAATAATAATTATAATTTAATTCAAAGAAAAAGATTTATTAGTGTGATTAATAAATTTAAAAATAAAAATATCATTAATAGTTTATCTAATTCTAATGGTTCTGAGTTATCTAAGATGTATTTATTTGATATGATAAGACCTGGAATAGCTTTATATGGTGGAAATAATGGTTCTAAATCACTAAGAAAAAATATTAGACCAGTAGTTGAATTGAAGGGTAAAATTTTACAAATTAAAAAATTGAAAAAAGAAGATTTTGTTGGCTATAACCAAACATTTAAAACTAATAAAGAGACAACAATAGCAATTATAAGTACTGGTTACGCAGATGGAATACCAAGAAAATTAAGTAATAAGGGTATAGTTTATTATAAGAATGAAAAATTTAGAATTATTGGAAGAATTTCTATGGATAGTATTACAATTGATATATCAAAATCTAAATATAATATCAAAGAAGGAATGTATATTGATTTTATAAACTACACATATGGAATTGAAAGTTTTGCAAAACAATGTCATACAATTAGTAATGAAATTATTACCTCTATTGGACAAAGAGTAAAAAGATTTTATGATTAGAAATATTAGAATATTTAGTACATTAATAATTATATCATTAATTATTTTTTTAAGTTTTTTTATTAAAAATTTTAGAATAGATGCTTCATCAGATAGTTTAGTTGCACAAAATGATAAAGATTTTCAATTCTATAATTATTATCAAAAAATATTTCCTACCAAAAATACATTAATAATCGCTATAGAATCTAACAAACAAATAGATAAAAAAGTTTTAAAAAATATAGAAAAAATAAGCAAAGAAATAGTGAGATTACCTGAAGTTGAAACTGTTTTTAATATAAATAAAGCTCCGATTCTTTTTTTAAATGAAATAAGCTTAATTGAATTGTCTAATAATAACTTTGAAACTATTCTCAATAGTAATTATGAAATAAATAATATTTTAGAGGAATTTTCAAATAGTCCAATCTATAGTAATCAGATTATAAATTCAAAAAAAAATATTACATCACTATTAATATTACTTAAAAAAAATCAAAAAATAGAAGATCTTAAAAAAAATAAAACTCTCTATATTGATAATGATACATATTATATAAAAAAAACAGAAATAGATAATGATAGAAATATATTAATAAATAATATTCGTGAAATATTAAAAACAAATAAAAAAGAATACAATTATTATTTAGGAGGAGTTGAAATGATATCAAGTGATGTTATTTCTTTTGTAAAAAGTGACATTATTTTTTTTAGCTTCTTAGTTTTATTGCTAGTTTTAATTATTTTATTTATTATTTTTAGAAAACTTAAATGGGTTTTCGTAATTATTACATCATCACTTATTTCTGTATATTTGGCAATTGGTATAATTAGTTTTTTTAATATTGAAATAACAGCTGTTTCAGCAAATTTTATACCATTAATGTTTATATTATCAATTTCAATGAAGATTCATATTGTAAATAATTATTTGTTAATTGAAAATAATATAGAAAAAACAATTAATTCAATGTTCTGGCCTTGTTTTTATACCTTTTTAACAACAGTTGTTGCTTTTCTATCTTTAGTCATTTCTGATATTAAGCCGATTATAGACTTTGGTATCATAATGATAATTTCTTTAATAGTGATTATATTAACTGCTTTTACAATTTTACCATTATTAATTTCATTTTTTTCTATAGATAATAATAAAAACCCTATGAATTTAGCAATAATAAATAATTTTTTTTATTATGCACAACATTATACAAAGTATGTAATAATAATTAACATATTGATGTTTATAATTTCGATCATAGGGATATTTAATTTAAATGTAGAAAATTCTTTTATAAAATATTTTAAGTCAAATACTGAAATATATAAAGGTATGAAATTAATTGACTCAGAATTAGGTGGAACAACGCCTATAGATATTGTTTTAAAGTTTAAAAATGAAAAAGTTAATAATAATTCTAATAATCAAATAATAGATGAAGAAGAAACTGAATTTGAAGATGATATATTTACTGATGACTTATTTAGCAACAATGAAAATATATGGTTCACTGAAGATAAAATTTTGACAATCAAAAAAATTCACAAATTTCTAGAAAATCGCAAAGAAATAGGAAAAGTAAATTCAATATATACTCTTATCAATATTGCTAATATGATAAATAAAAATGATTTATCCACTTTTGAATTATCTGTTCTCTATAGTGAAATACCAAATAATTATAAATCAGATCTAATTTTTCCATATCTAAATATTGAAGAAGATATGGTTAAAATTTCAGCTAGAGTTAGAGACTCTGAAGATATAAAAAGAGCAGATCTTATTGAGGATATTAATGGATATATAAGTAATAATTTTCAAAATCTTGAATATTTTAAAATCAATGGATTATTAGTTTTGTATAATAACATGCTATCATCATTGTTTTCTACACAAATAAAATCTTTAGGTTTTGTATTATTATCAATTTTTATTATGTTTATAATATTATTTAAATCAATTAAATTAAGTATAGTTGGAATTATTCCAAATATCTTTGCTTCCACTTTTATATTAGGTTTGATAGGGTTACTTAAAATCCCTTTAGATATTATGACAATTACAATCGCTGCAATTACAATTGGTATTGCTGTTGATAATACTATTCATTATTTATATAGATATAAAAAAAATACCCTGAACGAGGAAAATTATTTAAATGCTATACAAACATCACACTTAACAGTTGGTAAAGCAGTACTAACAACTTCTATTGCAATATCTTTAGGATTTTTAGTATTATGTATTTCTAATTTTGTACCCACCATTATTTTTGGTTTATTTACAAGTTTAGCAATGATATTTGCAATGATTGGTGTATTATTAACCTTACCATCAATATTAAAATATTTAAGATGAATTTAAACCTTGAAATCTTGTCATTAGACTATTTAGTATTAGTAATTACAATTTTATTTATAATCTTTAGTTTGTGGAAGGGTTTTATTAATTCTATACTTGGTTTACTAACATGGGTAGGATCTATATTAATAACCATATTTAGTTATAATTATTTATCAGATTATATAAACAATATACTTTTAAATATTAGTTTTTTGTCTAATTTTACTCAATTTAATTACGTATTAAGTATAATTATATCAATTCCATTAATTTTTTTATTAAGTTTATTTGTTTTAAAAAGGATAAGAAAAATTTTAAGTAGCGATTTAGATAAACAAATTTTAGGTATAATAATAGATAAATTTTTAGGTGCGATTTATGGAATTTTATTTTCTTATGTTATTTGTAGTACAATCTTATTTTTTACAGATAAAAATGAAATTACTCCAATAAAGAATACAAATATTTTTTTAAAAGAAAATTCAAATATATTTAAAGAAATAGATAATTTTAATAAAAATTTTTTTAAAAATTATACAGAAAAAGATTTTGATAATTAATTATAAGGATTAAGTGATTTAGAAAAAATAATTTTTATATTTTTGTTTTTGATTTTAAAATATTTATTAAAACTATTTAATAGATATCTCCTATAATGAATATTTATATTCTTTGAAAAATTTGAAAATATCTTTATTGTTAAGGGGTTATTTGATATTTGTGTAGCATATTTAAATTTAACATCTTTACCTTTAATGCGTGGATGAGGCTTATCCTGACTAGTTAATTTTAACCATTTATTAACTTTCGAAGTAGATAAACTTATACTAAAATCAATAATTAAATTATTAATAAAATTTTTTAAAAAAACTATATCCTTATTTTTCAATGTCGAAATTGGTAAAATATTAATATTCTTAATTTGTGCAAATTCAGTTTCTATGTTTTTGATTAAATCTGATAATACTATTTTTTTATTAGCTTTTATCAAATCTATTTTATTAATTATAAATAGTATACTATTTGAGTTTTTAGATATTAAGTTAAAAATTTTTTTAGATTGATTGTCAAATCCTTGCTGAATATCAATTAAAAAAATATTTAAATCTGTTTTTTTTACTATTGAGAAAGTTTTTTTTGTAGCATGGAAATCTAAGCTATTTTTAGTTATTTTATTCTTTTTTATTAATCCGGCTGTATCCATTATTAAAAATTTTTTTGATTTATGAATATAGAAAGATTCTACAATATCTGTTGTAGTTTTTGGTTTATTGCTAACAGATGCTCTTTTAAATCCTACAAGTTTATTTAATAGTGTGCTTTTTCCAACATTAGTTTTGCCGTAGATAGCAATTCTATAATCATGGTTCTCATCTTCACTAGTTTTATTGTCAAATTGATTAAAATAAGAATATATTTCATCATAACCATATTTATGTGCACAAGATAAATAAAAAATATCTTTTATACCCAAGTCCAAAAGATCTTTGTTTTGATCATAATTATCATCTTTATTAACTATGAGAATAATTTTTTTATTATATTTTCTAATAAAGTTAATTAAATCTCTATCTTTTTCATAACTTATTAATTTGTAATCAATTACATAAATAAATACATCGATTTTTTTAATTAATAATTCAAAATTATTATTTATAATTTTGTTTTTATTAAATAGAATACCGGGAGTATCATAAATATTAACATTATTAGATATTTTATCTACATGCCAGTCCCTAGTTGTGCCACTTTCACTATGAATTATATTGTGATTATGCTTTATAAATAAATTAAAAATTGATGTTTTGCCTACATTAGGCATTCCTATTAATAAAAAATTCATATTAATAAATTACTGTTTTTCCATTTTGAGAAGAAAATAAAATATTCTCATTATCAATATATATTTGTTTTATCTGTTTTATTTTTAAATCAATTAATTCTGAAATCTTATAATTGTCTAATATTATTACTTTTCCATCATCAAAAAATATATTTAAATAATTATTTAAGAATTTTACATCAATTAGTTTTGAATTTTTTACATTAATATATTCAGTTAGATCTATATTATTAAATAAGTTACCATTTTTAATATTATAAAATGATAATAAGTTTTTATTTTTAGTAATTATTGAATTATTGTAAAATACGAATGAATCATTGTGACTTATTTTCTTGTTATTTAGAATATATAAGTCTTTATTAATGTCATAGGTATATAAATATTTTCCATTATCAATATATGAAAAGTAATTTTTATATATATTTATATCATCATCTAAGTTATTTAATGAATTTTGAAACAGTGAATAATTAAAATTCGATTTATGTTCAGCTAGAAGTAAAGTATCAATTATTCTAAAGGTGCTATTTGGAAGTAACACATGTAGAAGATTAAAATAATTTATAATTTTACCACCTTTTGATTGAATAATATTTTGACCTTTTGAAGATAATTCAAATAGTTTATTACCATTTTTTATAGCAAATATTTGAATATTATCATTAAATACAACAACTAGCATATCATCTACTAAATATATTGGTGTATTTAAAAATTGATTGTTTTCTATGACCCATAATGGCTCATAAAACATATTTGTTCTAATAATTTTACCAGACTTAAATCCAATAATAAAAGTGTTATCATGATAATCAAATGAAACAGGAATTAATTTTTCATTGCTAGTATTTGTTAATTTTGGTTTAAATCTTTCAATAATTTTCATTGAATGATTTTCAATCTTTAAAAGTTCAGAGTTATTGTTTAATGCATAGTAGAAATCATTTACACTAAATATTTTTAAAGAATGAAAATTTTTATATTTTTTTTCATAATTATTAATTATTTTTTTATTATTCTTATTAAAGTTAATGTCTTTAAGAGATTGATTTTTTTTATTTACTAAGTCAATTTTATCAATTTTTTCAAATTTATATTCTGATGTATTGTTAGTCTTAATAGTTTCTCTATTAAAACCACTTATACTATTTTGGCATGATAATATAAAAAAAAAAGATATTAGTAGTATTTTACTTAAAACTTTCATATTCATTAATTTTTCTAACTCTATCTTTTATTGAAATAGGAATATTTTCTGAGTTGATAATATTATTGTAAATTTCTTTTACATCATTGTTGTTAGAATAATTTTCATTATTTATATTCAATTTAGTTACAGCTAATAAATATGTTAATTCTTGTTTTATTGGATAGTAATTTTCTGAATTTAAAATTTTTGAAATAAAATATTCAGCATACTCTATATAATTAGCTTCTTTGCTTGTTAATAATGCATTGATAGCTGTAAATGATGCTTTTGATGAAATTGCTGAAACGTAAAGATTATCTAATTTGTAATGATCTATTAAATTTTTATATAAATCTAATGATATTGAATAATTTTTTTCACTATTATGTATCTCAATTTCTTTTAATATAGATAAAATTGAATAAAAATCTTTATTATTATTTAAATTGGACAAATCATTAATTAAATTTTCAGTCTGTAATTTTTCAATAGTTTCAAAAAAAATTACTGATTTTTTTTCTAAATTATTTTTTTGAAGATATAGATAAACATTATAAATTATTGTTATTAATAAAATTAATAAAAGAATTATTGATATAAATTTTATGTTATTTCTACTATATTCTATAATATTTTTGAAAAAGTTATTCATAAATTATTTCCATTTTATGGAGCATCCAATGCTGTTAATTTGATTTTTTGGTATGTCATTATTTTTAATTATATAAAGCATTGCATCATAAAGATCTCTTTTCAAAGGTTTCTTTTCTAAATCATTCATCTTTAAAGAGTCTAATCTACCTCTATACATTAATTTAAGAGATTTATTAAATCCATAAATATCTGGTGTGCATATTGCGCCATAATTTTTTGCTGTTTGTTGAGTATCATCAATTAGATAAGGAAAATTAAAATTGAATTTATTAGAAAAATTTTTCATATTTAAAAATGAATCCTCAGGATATTTTAAATAATCATTTGACATAATCGCAACGGTATTTATTGAAAGCTTTTTTAGTTCTTCAGCTTCAAAGACTAGTCTTTTTGCTATTGCTTTAACATATGGACAATGATTACAAATAAATGCAATAACTGTTCCATTTTTACCTCTTATATCATCTAGATTATAATAATTTCCACTTATATCTAATAAGTTAAAATCAGGAGCAGTTATTCCTAAATTTTCATTTGCAGCATTTACAGGCATAAATTTTTATTATAATATTTTTTTTAATGGCCCTACTATCATCATACAATAAAAGTAACAATCAGAAACTATATTTTTCAAAAGAAGAGCTCACTAAAATATTGGGCGTATATTCACAATATGTTGCTAAAGGAGAATGGAAGGATTATGCGATGGACTTTGACAACAAAAATGCATTTTTTTATACATATAAAAACACAAATACTAAGCCTGATTGTATATTTACAAAATACAAAGAAAATAACAAAAAAAAGATTTTTTATAAGCTAGTTTTTAAAAATAAAAGTAAAAATTATAATAATTTAGACAATTTAATTAGATATTTAAAAAGAAAACAGTTTAGGATAATTAATTAAGTTATCCTATAAAAGTTAATTGAATGTTTTTAAATTTTAATTTTTTTAATACTTTAATTAGTTTCTTGTTTTCTGGTGAAACATTGTAAAAGAAAGAGTTTATTCTTTCGGATTTAATTTCAGGCAAAGGTTTAAAATTTTTTTTAATATAATTTATAATATTTTCAATTAAATTTTGTGTATAATAACCATTGATATTTAAACCAACTGAATTATCATTTTTTATATAAAAAGTTCCAATATATTCTTCATTCAAAATTATAAAATACCAATATCGATACTTTGAATTCTTAACAAATTTATAATGATCTATAATAGATGGCATTTTCTTATGACTAATTTTGAAAGATCTTTTAGATAAAAGTTTAAACAATATATCAGAATTTTTTTTATTTTTTCTTATTTTTTTAAAATTTATATTATTTTTAATCATTAAATTTTTCTATAATGTATTTTTTATTTTTTAAATAAAATTTTATGCCATTTTTTGGAATTATATAATTTTCAATTTTTTTATTTTTTAGCTCATCAATCCACCATTTAAGATCTGTAAAACCCATTTTATGTCTAAACATTAATGTGCTAGATAATCTAGGATTTATCTCAAAGACAAGAGGTCCATTATTTGTCATAATTAATTGTATATTAATAGGTCCACTAGATTTTATTAGTTTAGCGATATCTTCTACATATTTATAAATATATTTATCATTCATGACTTGACCACTGTTAGTAATACCATTAACTATTTTTCTTTTCATAATAATTATTCTAATATCTTTTTTTTTTGAAATAAAAACTGGACATGTATATTCTTCATTTGCTGGCTCTAATAGTTCTTGCCATACATAGCTTTCATTATAATTTTTTAAATCTTTATAATCTTTAATAATTTTTATATTTTTACTCCCTCTTCCATATCTTGGTTTGATAATAATAGGATAATTTTGTGGATTTAATTTTCCTACTAAACCATTTTTTGGAACATCTATCTTATTCTTACTAAGAAAATCCAAAGTTTTGTATTTATCTAAAAAAGTTTCAACTGTTGCATTATCATTTATTAAAATTTTATTTTCTAAAAATTTATTATATTTTAGCTTAGAAAGTACTGAAATCTCTGCTTCACTAGTTGGAATAAATATATCAACTTTATATTTCTGTATAATTTCCGTTAATCGTTTTAAATAGAACTTATTATTTGCTTTAGAAGAAATTAATTGATTATCAAATATATTTGTAGAATATATTTTATTCAATATATCCATACCATAAAGTTTATTGGATATATTTAATTCTTTTATTATTTTTCCAACATTGTATCCAATATCACTTGCAATACCACTAACAAGAATATTCATTAACTATCTCCTTAAAACATTTTGAAGATAGGTTAATTCAGGATCCCTTTTATTTATTTCATTTATAATTAATTTTGTTTCAAATTTTTGTCTTTTGAATCTGATAACTGAATTATTTGTATCTAAGATCACATAGCTTGCCATTGCACTTACATCTCTAGGCTGGCCGATTGATCCTGGATTAATAATGGATTTATTGTTTTGATTATGAACAAATGGATAATGAGTATGAGCAAAAATAGTATATTTTTTATCAGAATAATTTTTCATAATATTTGCTGTATTTGAGTCTGGGTACAAATATCCTTCAATATCATCAAGTATTCCATGCGTTAAATAAAAATCTAAATTATCAAATGTTAAAGATAAAGAGTTTGGAAGTGAAAATAGCCAATCAAGTTCAGTTTTATTTAAAACATTAAGACAAATTTCATAACCAGATCCATATTTTTTTTTGAATATATCATTGTATTTATTAAAATTATTTTTAACTTTCATTAAATTAATTTCATGATTTCCTTTTAAACAAATAAATTTTTCATCGTTTATTAAGATATCAATAATCTCTTTTGGCCAATAATAATAACCTATTATGTCACCTACAACTAAGATTTTATCTACTTTTTCTATTTTAATGTCATGAAGCACCTTTTCAAAAGCAAATATATTTGAATGAAGGTCGGATATAATAGCAATTTTCATTTTAATTCATTGATTATTTTTTTATAAATTTTTTTTGCAACTTCTTTTGGATGAATAAGTTTATTATATTTTTTTAGATTTTTATAGATATTTACATCTGGCATAGATAATTTAGTTCTGTTTCTTATATTTTTTTGCATCTTAGTATCCATTACACCTGGATTATAGTGAATAATAGTTATATTTTTATTTTCAAGTGCAAGAAAATCTAATGACGTTTTAAGTGATTTTTTTGTAATACTATAAGCTAACCAGCTTTTAACTTTATATTCAGCGGCTTTAGATGTTATATTTATAATTAATAACTTATATTTAGTCTTGCATATTTTCTTTGCTAAATATTGTGAAATGAGGAATGGTGCTAAAAAATTAACATTATTTGATTTATTTAATTCTTTAATATTTATGTCTTTTGTTGGTACGATTGGAAAAATTGTTGCTGCACTATTAATAAAGACTATATTTTTGTTTTTAAAACTAAAATTAATTTTTTTATTAATTAAATTTATATTATTTAAATCAAGATATATTAGTTTATCTTTATTAGTAAATTTTTTATTTTTTGATCTAGTAATAAATATTTTTTCATTAAAAAAATCATCATTTTTTATTATTTTGTATAATTCATATCCAAGACCACTATTTGAACCAGTAAGTAATACCCCAGTCATTTCATTCCCACTCGATTGTTCCTGGTGGTTTTGATGTAAAATCATATAATACTCTATTAATGCCATTTACATTATTAATAATTCTAGAAGAAATTTCACTAAATTGTGTTTTATTAAACATATAGAAGTCAGCTGTCATGCCATCTACAGAAGTTATAGCACGTATTGTGACAGCATAATTATAAGTTCTTTCATCACCCATAACACCCACAGATTTAACAGGTAATAAAACTACAAAAGCTTGCCAAATTTTATCATAAATTTTCTTTTCTTTTAAATAATTAATAAAAATAAAGTCAGCTTTTTGAAGAATTGATATTTTATTTTTATCAATTATGCCAGGTATTCTTATTGCTAAACCTGGACCGGGAAAAGGATGTCTTAAAAGAAGTTTTTTATCTATTTTTAATTTTTTACCAACTTTTCTTACTTCATCTTTAAATAATTCACGAAGTGGCTCAATAACTTGCAGTTTCATTTTTTTTGGTAAACCACCGACATTATGATGACTTTTAATTTTAGCAGTAGGTCCTCCAAAAAAAGGAATGCTCTCAATAACGTCTGGATATAATGTGCCCTGACCTAAAAATTTTACATTAGATATGTTTTTAGCAGCTTTATTAAAAACTTCTACAAAAGTTTTTCCAATAATCTTTCTTTTCATTTCAGGATTTGAAATATTCTTCAACTTTTTTAGAAATAAATTTGATGCATCTATTTTAATAAAATTTTTACCAAATTTTTTTTTAAATATTTTTTCAACTTCATACGCTTCATTTCTTCTTAAAAGTCCATGATCAACAAATATACAATATAAATTTTTATTTATAGCTCTTGCTAATAAATATGCTGTTACAGTAGAATCAACACCACCGGATAATCCACATATAATTTTTCTATCTCTTATTTTATTCTTTAATTCTAATATTTTGTTTTGAATAAATTCATCAATTTTAAATTTAAATTTTATATTAGCTATTTTAAATATAAAATTTTTAATAATAGTTGTGCCATAACTAGTATGGAATACCTCTGGGTGAAATTGTAAACAATAAATCTTTTTTTTCTTATTCTCAATTGATGAAACGATATTATTATTTGAATAGGAAGTTGTCAAAAATTGATTAGGTATTTTACTTATGTTATCTCCATGTGACATCCATACTCTAATTTTTTTATTTTTTATACCATTAAAAATTTGAGATTTTTTTTTAATATTTATAATAGTGTGTCCATATTCTCTAAATTTCGAGTGGGTTATCGAGCCTTTGAAATTCATAGCTATTAGTTGCATACCATAACAAATTGCAAGAATAGGCTTATTCATCAATAAAATATTATTATTTAATTTAGGAGAATTTTTTTCTAAAACAGATTTTGGACCCCCAGATAAAATAAAAGCTGATGGCTTAATCTCATTCAACAGTTCTTTTGTAATTTTATTATATGGATGAACAAGGCAAAATACCTCTGCTTCTCTTATTCTTCTTGCAATTAGCTGCGTATATTGAGATCCAAAATCAATTATTAAAACTGTTTCGTGAATATTAATCATTTTTATTATAACTTTTTGCAATTACAAATATTTCACTTGATTCCTGTCTTGAAGATTTTGGCTTGAAATAATCAACTTCTTTGAAAAAAAATTTTAATCTTCTAATTATTTCTTTTTCCTCTTCCCCTTTCCAAATTTTAAAAATAAAGCTACCATTTTTATTCAAAATTATTTGTAATTTATTTATTATTTCATAAATCATTTGACTTATTTTTAAATGATCAGTTGATTGATGACCAGTAGTATTTGGAGCTATATCAGAGAGAACTAAATCAAATTTTTTATTTAAAATATTGAAATCATAATTGGAAAAATCTTCTTTAATAAATTTAATTTTAATATTTTGTATTTTCATATCTAATATATCAAAACAGGTTATATTAGCGTTTTTATTTTGATTTAATAATACCTGAGTCCATCCACCAGGTGAAGATCCCAGTTCTAAAATTTCTTTTGAATTTTTAACTAACTTATATTTTTGTTCTATTTCTTCTAATTTAAAAGCTGCTCTATTAACATATCCTAATTGTTTGGCTTTTTTAACAAACTGATCATTTTTTTGTCTATTAAGCCAAGATTTTGATTTCATAATTATTAATTAAAACTAACAAAAAATTGTTTTTTTATAACTTTAATATATATGACATGTACGATATTTAATGAAAAGATCAATATTTATAGCATTCATAATACTTGCCGCTGTTGTTGGATGGATTGGCTCAGGTCAATTTTCAAATAATGTTGTTGCGCAAGACGATGATAGAGAAAATAGTACTGTAACAGAAACTTCATATTCTCAAGATACAGAAAATAATGATAATGAAGAATTTATATTTTCTGTTGAAACAAAGGTATTTACTTCTAGCTTAATTGATCAATCTATTGAATTACAAGGTCAAACTATTCATAATAAAAAAATTGATGTTAAATCTGAAACATCTGGCAA
>MDSZ01235878.1_pt1 | contig 15415 bp, 16 predicted proteins | sample 811201 | NCBI WGS metagenome assembly MDSZ01 (sample SAMN05326647, study PRJNA326480) | marine metagenome | isolation source: seawater | place: Indian Ocean: North | collected 2010
TCCATAGCAATAATATTCATTTTTTTTCTGTCAGCTCCAACTATTTTCATACTTTCAGTAAAAACATACTCAGCCATTGTTCCTAGTGGAACAGCAACTTTTTTACCTTCAAGCTCTGAAGCATTAGCTTTTGTAATGCCAGATTTTTTAGAAGTAACACATGTTGTTCCTCCCATACCGTATTCCATAGCAACATCGACTAAACTGATAGGCGCTTTTGCTTTAACAGCATTAATGTAAGGCATTAAACCCTGTGAGTAAGAAATATCAATATCACCTGCTAACATAGCATCAGTCATTGCTACACCGTTGGTAAAGTTTGTCCACTTAACCGGAACACCAAGTGCTTTTGAATAGGCTTTTTTATGCATGTCCTCAAGATTAGGAGATGGCCACTCTAAAAAGTAAGCAACTCTAACTTCTTTAGCAGCAGAATATGCTACAGAAGAGTATAGAGAAAAAGCCAAAATCATCCCAAGAACAGTGTTTATTATTTTTTTCATAGTTCTCCCTTAGTTTGTTAATTAATCAGATTTAAAATTAATTTTTAGAGTAAGTAAACAATAGAATATGATCATTATGCCTTTTCAATTTGAAGTTGTATATTAATATTCTTGTTTTAATCAACTAAATGTCTATAAATTTTAATAATAAATATATGAGCTCTCAAAATAGAACAAATATCCCAAATTCTCTAAATGAACATTGGATGCCTTTTACAGACAATAAGTCTTTTAAAAAAAATCCAAGACTGATAACTGACGCAAAAGGAGTTTATCTAACAAATCATCAGGGAAAAAAAATGATAGACGCAAGCTCTGGTTTATTTTGCAATCCTTTAGGACACGGCAGGAAAGAGATTACTGAAGCTGTTTCAAAACAATTAGAAAAATTAGATTATTGCCAACCTTTTAATCAAGGTTACGGTGGCTCATTTGAACTTGCAACTAGAATTTCAAAAAAGACTCCTGAGGGAATAAACAGAATTTTTTACACGATTTGCGGTTCAACTGCAGTTGAAACTGCAATCAAAATTTCAATCGCTTATCATAGAGCAAAAGGTGACTCAAAAAGATTTAGATTTGTTGGTAGAGAAAGGGGATACCACGGTATGAATATAGGAGCAACAACTGTGGGCGGAATGATAAATAATGTAAAAACATTTGCTAGCGTGCTTATGCCCGGCGTGCAACACATGAGACACACACATTTACCAGAACATAAATTTGTAAAAGGACAGCCAGAAACTGGAATTGAAATGGCAGAAGATTTGGAGAGAATTGCAATGAATTTTGGAGGGGAAAATATAGCTGCTTGTATTGTAGAGCCAATCGCAGGTTCGACCGGCACTTTAGTTCCACCCAAAGGTTATTTAAAAAGAATTAGAGAAATATGTAATAAACACGGAATACTTTTAATTTTTGATGAAGTTATTACTGGATGGGGAAGGACTGGCTCAGCTTTCGCATCTCAGGAATTTAATGTTAAACCTGATATCATTACTATGGCAAAAGCAACAACAAATGGAGTTGTTCCAATGGGAGTAGTGGCAGTAAGAGAGGATATTTATGATGCTGTTTGTAATTCATCCACTGCACCAGAGGGAACACCTGAACTTTTTCACGGTTATACTTACTCAGGAATCCCTGTAGCTGTTGCAGCAGCGCTTGCCGTGCAGGATATTTTTGATAAGGAAGATATTTTTAATAGAGCAAAAAAAATGTCGCCATATTTTCAAGATGGTCTACATTCATTAAAAGATTTAAAGGATGTTGTAAGTATTAGGGGTTATGGAATGATGGGAGGCATTGAAATGAAAATGGATCAAAAACCTGGAAAAGCTGGTTTTCAAACATTTAAACATTGTTACGATGCAGGTGTAAATTTTAAGAATACAGGGGATTCTTTGATTATTGCCCCCCAATTCATTTGTGAGAAAAAGCATATTGATGAAATAATTGAGAAATTAAGAAAAGGTATTTCTAATTATAGTAAATCCAAATGATAATTGGCGTCCCTAAAGAAATTAAACCTCAGGAACATAGAATAGGTTTAACACCAGAAAGCGTTAAGATTCTTAAACAAAAAGGTCATACTATTTTAGTGCAAACAAACGGTGGATTTGAAGCTGGATTTACTGACGAAGATTACAAATTAGCGGGCGCAAACATTTTAAACAATCCAGAGGAAATTTTTAAAACTTCTGAAATTATAGTAAAGGTAAAAGAGCCCCAGCTAAATGAAGTAGCTATGATAAAAGAAAATCAGATTATTTATACTTATTTACATTTGGCAGCAGAAAAAAATTTGACAAACGGATTGTTAAAATCAAAATCAATTTGTATTGCCTATGAAACAGTTACAGATAACAATGGAAGATTACCGTTGCTAGCACCAATGAGCGCTGTAGCAGGCAGAATGTCTATTCAAGCCGGAGCTCATTCTTTAGAAAAGAATCAAAAAGGCAGAGGTCTACTTTTAGGTGGGGCACCTGGTGTAGAACCAGCTAACATAGTTATTTTAGGAGGAGGCGTTGTTGGGGAAAATGCTGCCTTGATTGCTACTGGAATGCAAGGCAAAGTTTATATAATTGATAAATCAGAAAAAAGACTTGAAGAGTTAAAAAAATTATTTGGTAACAAAATAATTCCAATTCATAGTGAAAAAAATAATCTGAATAAACTTATAAAAGATTGTGATCTTTTAATCGGAGGAGTTTTAATACCAGGTGCTGAAGCACCAAAGTTAGTTACTAAAGAGATGATTAGCTCAATGAAAAGAGGTTCAGTTGTAGTTGATGTTGCGATAGACCAAGGAGGTTGTATTGAAACAAGTAAAGCTACAACGCATGCAAATCCAACCTACTTAGTTGATGGTGTTGTGCATTATTGTGTAGCAAATATGCCAGGAGGGGTACCAAGAACCTCTACAATGGCGCTAAATAAAGCAACTCTTCCTTTGCTTTTAAAAATTGCAAATGATGGATATAAAAAAACCCTCAAAGAGAATAGAAACTATTTAGCAGGCCTTAATGTTTTTAAAGGTCAGATAACTTATAAAAATGTTGCCGAGGCTTTTGGTCAGAAATATTGCCCTCCAGAAAAAGTTATTTAATTTTGTGGCCTAAATGGGTCTTATTTTCTATTTCGAACTAATTTGATGTACAGCACATCCTACATAAGCCCAATCTGAACTCATAAAAACTGAAATAATTTTATTCTTATGGTTAAATAACAATAGTATGAGTTCACAACCTAAAATAGATGAAAAAATAACATATCACGAAGATGATAATATGATCTCTAAGAGAGTTAATCTAAACGATTTAGTTAATAGATTAAATAAAGAGAAAAAAGAAGAAAGAAAAAGCAACATAATCCTGTCTGCTGCAGCAGTTTCCGCCGTAGCAGTGTTTGGTATTATTCTTACCCTTTAAAAAATTAGATATCGTTAAACTTTTTAAATATCTTTTCAAAGTGAATTTGATGATAAAAATCAAAAGCATTTTCACCACATGGAAAAACTACAGGGAAATCTGGACAAGTTTCTAAAATTCTTGGAACTTTAAGGGCTTCTGCTACAGAATAAGCAAAACATAAATTACCAATAAAAAATCTACTTGATTTGATTATTGAGGCCATTTCTAAAAAATCTTTGCAATTAAAGAATTCAAGATTAGGGATATAGTTTTTGATTTCACGATATTCACTTTCAAGTCCGATACAAACTATATCCTTTACATCTTTCATAAAATGATAATTAATAAATTGATTTCTATATCTCGGAGACCTCATTATAATAATTTTGTTGAAGATTTTTGGATGTGGATCAACATCTAAAAAAGGCTCACTCATATTTAAATTTTCACCAAGCAAGTGCATATACCATCTCATGGAATGAAAATTATCATTAATTGGTATATCTCTATATAAATCTAAATTTATATCAATTTCCTCAGCATCATATATTTCTACCTTATTTAAATACTTTTGTTTTTTTAAAAGAGGTAATAACAAATTTGCGGTTCGAGAATTTATTAAAACACTTCCGGATGGATGATTAAAATAATTTACATCGATTTTTTTATTAGCATTAATAAAAAAATTACATTTATGTGTCTTAGACATATGTTTAACCGTCGCAAGAGAATATATTAAATCACCAAGGTGTCCCGAGTGCATAAAATTCAACTGATTTTTTTTTTGAATAATTTCACTAATCTTTTCTATTTCATGTCTTATTTTTGTATCGTACTTATTCAGACGTTTCTTAAGATTTAGATTATCTTTGAATTTTTGATATTTTATTTTGTTTGAAATTTTAAGCCAAGCTTTAGTTAAAAAATCCATAGTCTCTTGACTAATTATTCTTTCTATCATTTAAATTGGCAAAATCTGTGTCAACCATATCATACACAAGTTGTTTAAAATTTATTTTTGGCTTCCAATTGAGTTTTCTCTTTGCCTTATTGTAATTACCAAGTAACGAGTTAACTTCACTTGGTCTATTTAAAGACTTATCAATTTTTAAATACTTTTTGTAATCCAAACCTAGCCTAGAGAAGGCTAAGTTTGCAAACTCTTTAACAGAATGTTGTTCGCCTGTAGATATAACAAAATCCTCTGGAGTCTTTTGTTGAAGCATCAACCACATAGCCCTCACATAGTCTTTTGCGTGACCCCAATCTCTCATAGCATGAATATTACCAAGCTCTAAATTTTTTTGAAGTCCTAATTTTATACTTGCAGCAGCATGGGATATTTTTCTAGTCACAAACTCAAAACCACGCCTCGGGGATTCATGATTAAAGAGTATTCCTGCACAACAGTATAAATTATAAGCTTCTCTATAGTTTCTTGTTAATTCGTATCCAGTAACTTTTGAAATTCCGTAAGCGGATCTAGGGTGAAAAGGTGTGGTTTCAACTTGTGGAACTTCTCGAACCTTACCAAACATTTCCGATGATCCTGCAAAATAAAATTTTGTCTTTGGAGAAAATTCTTTTATAGCGGAGAGGACAAAGTGGGTACCGTTCACATTAGAATTTATGGTTGAAAATTCGTCTTCAAAAGAATAACTCACAAAACTTTGAGCAGCCAAATGATAAATTTCAGAGGGTTTAATTTTCTGAATAATTTTAACCAAACTTGCATAACTTTCTAGTGATGCCGCATGAAGATTTATTTTTTTTAATAGATGTCTTAATCGCCAAAGTCTATGTGCTTTATCTTCTAAAGCAACTCTTCTGACTACGCCGTGAACTTTATAATTTTTTGCTAAAAGAAACTCCGCCAAATACGAGCCATCTTGACCAGTGATTCCAGTTATTAATGCTATTTTTGCCATAATGATTAGTCTTTTATTTTAAATTTTATGGTTTGAACAGAAAAACTTTCTTGTTATTAATAATAAGATAATTACTATATATAATTAACCAACTAAATAAGTCAAAATTTTGTTTAAAAGTCTTAAAAAATTATTCCAAAATAAATTCAAAAAATTAGGATATAACCTATTTTTAATTAAACACGGCAAGATTGAAAAAACTATTAGATCGAATTTTCTAAAAGACATAAAAGTAAAAAAAGTCATTTTTAATAAGCAGTTTTCTTATAATGCCTTCTTTGTTAAAAAGGGTAGAGCTTACACAGACAGAATACATAATTTAGCAATAATAAAGGACAATTGCTTACTTGCGGGGCCTTCTTACCAGTTAGATGGTAAGAAAAATCAAAATATCAAAAAAAATGTAGTCTTAAGAATTGGAACGCCAAGAGAAAAAAAGAAAATTAATGGAATAGTTTTATCGTTGTTAACTGGTGGTGCGGGTAACTCAAATTATTGGCATTGGATGTTTGATGTTCTACCAAGATTTGCAATTGCCCAAAAAGCAAAACTTAAATTAAAAATTGACTATTTTCTTGTGCCAGATTTAAAATATAAATTTCAAAGAGAGAGCTTAGAATTATTAAACATTCCAATACAAAAACTTTTATCAAGTGAAAAATTTAGGCATATAGAGACTAAAGGTATAGTTGCGGTTGATCACCCATATGTCATAAAAAACAAACCAACTGAAGAAATTCAAAATGTGCCCAAATGGATTAGTACTTGGTTAAAAAATAACCTTAAACCAAAACAAAGATATAATAAAAAAAAATACCCAAAAAAAATCTATATAAGCAGGAAAGACGCAGTAAATCATAGTGGAATTAGAGGAATTACAAATGAAGCTGAAGTAGAGGAATATTTACAAATTAATGGATTTAAAACAATTATTCTGGGATCATTTCATCTTACTGACCAAATCAAAATATTTAATAATGCTAAAGTAATAGTTGGTTTACACGGAGCTGGTTTTGCTAATATTGTATTTTGTAAAAAAAATACAAAGATTATTGAGATTAAGCCTTCAACGGCTGGCTTTATGTATGCAAATTTAGCTAAAACAAATAATTTATCTTACTCTACCATCTCTATAAAATCTGGTAGAACTAAAGTTGATCAGCACGGTCAAATAGAGGTTTCTTTAAAAAAACTTAAAAAAGCTTTACTCTCTAAATAATTTTAAAAAGTTATCAGCCATAAGATCGTTACCTTTTTCGTTAAAGTGCACATCACCTTCTATAAAATAAGTAAAATATGTTTTTTTAAAAGAGCTTTTGTCCTTAATATTAAAAAAAGGTTCTTGCAGATTCATAAATTGTTTACACCTATTCTCACAAAATTTTCTCCAAAATGTTGTGTGTAAATTGATTGAATTTTCATATTTTAAAGTTCCAGGCCAAGGAAACACTGCTACACTTAACTTAATATTATTTTGATTTAATATTTTATATAATTCTATCATTAAATTTTCAGAATTTTTTAACACTTCTTCGCGCTTTAAATTATTAAATAAAGTTTCATCATAATTAAAAGTCCAATTCGACCTAGGATTATTTATAACCCAGTTTTTAACTTTTTTTTCTTTGACGCCTGTATTAATTAAAAATGTATTAACTATTGAAAAAAGCTCATATGTGAGCCTTAATCTATTAAGAGAGAAAGCGGATAGTTTTTCAGAAAAATTATAATTTTCGTAATAACAATCAGATTTTCCGTCAGTTTTTTTTGTTACCTTATTATTTTTAATTATGTAACAAACATTATCATCATGAACATCAGATAAATCTAAAAAAATAATTATTTCTTTAAAATAATACCCATCTTTTAAAAGTTTTTTTATTTTTGTGTAATAAATCGTAGGGCTATAAGATGAAATAGCCAAATTTGCTATTCTCTTTTCTTTCAAAGCTAGATCTATTTTTCCCACAAAAGAATCTTCATATTCTATTCCGACTGCCTCTGTGAAAGAATCGCCTATGATACCAATATCAAATATTTTTCCTGTCTTTTGATTTTTAAAACAAGAAATTCTGAAACCATTCTCATCTGTGCACAATGAATATCTTCTTGGCCCCCATCCTGCAGTATCAGTTTTATAATTTTTCTTAAAAACATGATCATTAGTTTCATCAGGCAACAAGATATTTGTATCAACATCAACAAAAGATTTTCTAATAAATTTTTTATAGAAGTTTTTGCCTATTAAAAGATCTAATATTATGAATAATAACAATGTTATGGATAAAATCTTTATAATTTTTATATTCATTTATTTGTTATAAATTTAGATATAATAGGTTTATTAAACTTTTAAAATTTAAATGCAACCAGTTGATAAAAAATATAATTTTTTAAGGCCAATTATAACCCAAAATTTGACTAGAATTGGAAGAGATTTTGACGGTGGTTATATTGTAGATAGCAACATAATAAAAAAGTGTAAAAATTTAATTTCTTTGGGTCTTGGAGATGATTGGTCGTTTGAACTTAATTTTCTAAAAATTAACCAAAATGCTAAAATACATATTTACGATCACACCGTCAATGTTTCACCATACTTAATTAAATTTATAAAAATTGTAAAAAGATTTTTAACCTTTAGATCAAATATAAATGAATTAATCGTAAATTTTGGGCTATTAAAAAGTTATATTAATCTAAAGTTCAATAAGAATATTTCAGTTTTTAGTAAGAAAGTTTCTCATACTAAAATAAACAGCGATGATACAACTATAAATGAAATATTCGATAAATTTGACAATCAACAAAAAGTAATACTGAAAGTAGATATAGAAGAGTCTGAATATGAAATAATCGATGAAGTTTTAAATTATTCTAAGAATATTGAAATGATGATATTTGAATTTCATTTTTTAAAAAAAAATGAAGAGAAGTTTCTTAGGTTAACTGAAAGAATTAACGATAAATTTTTTATTGTACATTTACATGGAAACAACCACGGCATAAAAAATAGTTATGAAATACCAGACATTTTAGAAATCACATTTGTAAACAAAAAGTATTTGCCCGACTCAATAAAATATAGAAATAACTTTCCGCTTGAAAAATTAGATTTTCCTAATAATCCTAACAAAAAAGATTTGTATTTCCATTTTACTGAATAATTTTAAAAAGAATTGATTGTTTAAAAAAAAAAATCTATTATAAATCGTTACAAATTAGATGGCGAGGTAGCTCAGTTGGTTAGAGCACAGGACTCATAAGCCTGGGGTCGGCGGTTCGACTCCGCCCCTCGCTACCATTAATTATGAATTTAAAACTATTTTGTATTACTCTTAATCCAGTAAATTTAAAAATAATAAATAATCTAAACCTAATACCGGTTGGTTTAGGTGACAAGAGCTTTTCAAAAGAATGGCTACAAGATAAGGAGGGGAAAAGTATAGCCTCTAAAAATAAATTTTACGGAGAATATACATTTCACTATTGGATCTGGAAAAACTATCTTGACCATTTGGGAGACAGTTGGATTGGTTTTTGCCAGTATAGAAAATTTTGGTCTTACAATGAAATAAAAAATAATAATATAAAGGAACTTGCAAGTTTAAAAAAAGAAATTATAAGCAATCACCTTCCAAGTCGCTTTGATTCATATGAGTCCATATTAGGAGAACCTATATTTACAAATCATTTTAGATTTTCAAAATTTATTAAGCATAATTTAAAAAATATGATTCAATCACCAAGTTTATTTTTTGATAAAAATAAAAGAAACATAAGGTTTCATTTTGATATGATGCACGGAAAAGATAATCTCGATAAAGCGATTAGTTTACTAGATGATAATGAAAAGAAAGATTTCAAACTATTTGTTTTAAATACATCCTTCAATCCTCACAATATGTTTATTTGTAAATCAAAAGATATTTTACTTAAATATTATGAAAGTCTTTTTCCATGGCTTGAAAGGTGTGAACAAATTTTTGGTTTTCAAAACTTAACAGGCTACGGGAAACAAAGAATATATGGTTTTTTAGCTGAGCGATATTTATCATATTGGTTTCAAAAATATACAAAATTTAAAACTGCACCTATTATTTTTAATGATATTAATAATTATAAATTATAAGTATTTTTAAATTTTAATAAACTTTTTAACTTTTTATCTTTAGAGGAAATAATCATTTTTCTGGATGGGTAGGTAATTTTCAGCTCTTTATCATTCCAAATTATTCCATCCTCATATTGTGGTTTATAGTAGTTAGATAATTTGTAATAAATTATGTTAAGTTTTTCACAACTGTAATAAGCATGCGCAAATCCCTCTGGAATATATAGACCTAAGCAGTTTTTATCTGAAAGCATAATTTTAAATGTTTTTCCGAATGTTTTTGAATTTTTTCTCAAATCAATAACATAATCTATAATTTTTCCTTTTACCACATTTACAAATTTAGCTTGTGAAAATTTTGTTTGTATATGAAAGCCTCTAAAAACATTCTTCTTGGATGAGGTACAATATTCAAAAATGAATTTATTAAAATTTATAATTTTTTGATTATGAGTTTCTCTTAAGCTGCCTCTAGAGTCTCGATTAGACTTTTGTTTAATAATGAAAAGCCCTTTAAATTTTGTTTTTATTACTCTCATTTTAATATTTTATTAAGTTTTTTTAAACTCATATCCATTCTTTTGGGAAACTCTCCCTTTGAGTAAATTTTACTTAAATTGATGTTATCCTTCTTTGCAAAATTAAAAATTGTATTTGTTTTTCCTCCAATATTAATTATTCCTTTTTTATTGATTACTTTTAAGAACAGATTAGCTAAGTCCTCTTGATAAATAAAATTTGATTTTACATTCGCATAGGCCTTCTTATGAATAAAAGGTTTTTCAGTCATTGAAACTCTAAGTATTAAGGAATTATTGTACATTTGAACTGCACTTTCGCCCCCAAGTTTTGACCATCCATAATTATTCCATGGCAATAATGGATCTTTTTCATCATAGTTTCCTTTTGTGCCGGGATATAAGTAGTTAGTTGAAAAGTAAATTAATTTAACATTTAAGTCATTACATACCATCACAAGATTACAAGTGCCCATTATATTTAATTGGATGCTCTTATTAATATTTTTATTGTGCTGATCCATTGGTCTTGACAAACCCGCTAAATGTAAAACCATTCTTGGCTTAAACTTTTTTATATTATTTTTAATGGATTTTTGAGAGTTAATATTTAATTGGCTTTTAGATCTAAAGATAAAATTATATTTACTCTTTATTTTTTTTAATGTGTTTGCAAATCTACTATTACCTCCTGTAACTAAAATATTTGTCATTATTTATTTTTAATAATTGATTTTAAATAAGATGAATATGGGCAATTTCCATAAAAATTAATTGAATTTTTAATTTCTTTTTTTGATATCCATTTGTTTCTAAAAGCTATTTCTTCGATACAAGCAATTTTTAAACCTTGTCTATTTTCTACTGTTGAAACAAAATTTGAAGTAGCATAAAAGTCTTCGATATTCCCTGTATCTAGCCATGTACCACCTCTTCCAATAAATTCAGCATTTAATTTTTTTAATTTTCTATACTTGTTTAATAAGTCTGTAATTTCCAATTCTCTTCTTTTAGATGGTTTGAGCATTTTACTAAATTTGATTACATTATTATCGAAGAAATAAAGTCCGGTTACGGCTAAGTTTGATTTCGTTTTTTTAGGTTTCTCAATTATTTTTTGTATTTTGTTTTTTTTGTTTACATCTGCTACTCCATATAAACTTGGATTTTTTACAGGATGTAGAAACACCTTAGCCCCAATTTTTAAACTTGTACATTTTTTAAGTTTATTAGATAAATTTTGACCATAAAAAAAATTATCACCCAGAATTAAAGCGACATTATCTTTACCTATAAAGCTTTGTCCAATTATAAAAGCTTCTGGAAGACCTCTTGGTTTTGACTGTTCTTTATATTTAATACTTATGCCTAAATTATTTTTTTCAGGTAAAATTTTTTTAAACTGATTTAATTGTCCTTTATTAACAATGATTAGAATATTTTTTATTCCAGCTAACATCAAAATGGATAAAGGATAAAATATTAGAGGTTTATCATAAAGAGGTAATAATTGTTTGTTTACTGCTTTAGTAAGTGGACTCATTCTAGTTCCTAGTCCACCAGCTAAAATTATGCCTTTTTTTATCATAATTTAAGTCCAAATCTCTTTTGATAATTTATCTTTGAGATCGAAGATAAAAATTTTTTATTATTAATATACCAATCTATAGTTTTTTCTATCCCAGCTACAATATTAGTTTTATTTTGCCATTTCATTTTATCAAATATTTTTTTACTTTTTAAGGCATATCGAAAATCATGACCAGGTCTATCTTTTACAAATTTAATTTTCACCTTCTTGCCAATCTTGTATTTCTTTTTTTTAAAAATTTTCAGTATTAATTTAACCAAATCTATATTTTTTAAATTTTTATTTGAACCAACATTATAACTTTCCCCGGACTTACCTTTTAAATAAAGCATTAATAAGGCTTCACAATGATCTTCAACAAATATCCATTCTCTAGAATTTTGGCCTTTTGCATAAACAGGTAGATGTTTATTATTAAATACATTTGAAATCATTTTTGGGATAATTTTTTCAGGGAATTGAAATGGACCGTAATTATTGCAACAATTTGATATTATTGCAGGAATTTTATAGGTACGAATGTATGACTTTATTAAATGGTCGGCACTAGCTTTAGAGGCAGAATAGGGTGAGCTTGGAGCGTAGGGATACTTTTCATCTGATCTAATACCTTTTTTTATATCTCCATAGACTTCATCGGTTGAAATATGGATAAGTTTTATCTTTTTATTTTTTTTATTATGATTTTTCAAAACTTCTAGAAGATTAAAAACTCCCAAAATATTTGAATGGATAAATTCTTTTGGACTGTCAATTGATCGATCAACATGCGTTTCAGCAGCTAAATTAAATATAGCAACTGGAGCAAACTTTTTAATAATTTTTTTTATTACTAATTGATTGTTGATATCTGATTTAAAAAATCTGTAATTATTTTTATTTCTCAATCTAGAAGGATATTTATTTGATGAGTAAGTAAGTTTATCAATATTAATTACAAAGTATTTTTTTTTAATGAGAAAATTAACAAGATTTGTTCCAATAAAACCTGATCCACCAGTAACAACAATCTTTTTCATAATTAATTTACAAGAATAATAAGCTTTTATATGATAAATTACTAAAAGAATTATCGGAATAAATCAATATTATTATGTCTTTTGAAAATTTAACAATAATTATCACTACATTAAAAAGTCACAAGGTCTTAATTCCCTGCTTAAAATCAATAGATAATAAAATAAAAATTTTAATTATTGAAAATTCAGATGATGTCAATTTTAAAAATGAAATCGAAAAAGATTTTAAAAATGTTTCTTGTATCTTAACAAAAGAAAATATCGGATACGCTAAATCAAATAATTTGGGATTATCTAAAGTTAACACAAAATTTGCGTTAATTTTGAACCCTGATACAGTGTTAAGAAAAGATTCTATATATAATTTTCTCAAAACTGCCGCAAATTATCCTGACTTTACTTTAATAGGCCCTATTAACGATCAAGAGAAAGAATATTCAACAGACTATGGCTCAAAAAAAATAATTAAAGTAAACAAATTAAAAGGATTTGCTATTTTTTTTAATATGAAAAAATTTAAAAATAATTTTTTTGATGAAAATTTTTTTCTATATTTTGAAGAAATTGATCTTTGCAAAAGAATTCTAAAAGAAAAAGGAAATATTTTTCTAGACACAACTTTAATAATTGATCATATGGCCGCAAAGTCTGTAGAGAGTAAAAATATTTTAAATCTTGAAAAAAACCGAAACTGGCACTGGATGTGGTCAACTTTTTATTATTACAGAAAACATTACGGTTTTGTTTTTGCGTTGATGAACATATTTCCAAAATTAATTTCAGCATTTGTCAAATATATTTATTACTCAATGATTTTTAAAAAAGAGTTTAAAGAAATTTATTATTCTAGATTAAGCGGCATAGTAAATTCTTTGTTGGGAAAAAAATCTTGGTACAGACCAACTTTAGATTGATTTATTATTATTAAAATTATAATTATCTTATAATGAAAAAAAAAAATATTATTATCGTAACTGGAGGAGCAGGTTTTGTTGGAACGAATTTGATAAAATTTCTCTTAAAAAAAACTAAATATAAAATTATAAGTTTAGATAACTATACTTCTGGTAGCACAAAGAATCATGTAAAAGTTGGAAGAGTAAAATATATAAAAGCAGATACCAAAGATATTGATAAGGTTATTTCTAATTCTAAAAAAATAAAAGCTGTCTTTCATTTTGGAGAATTTGCAAGAATCTATCAGAGTTTTTTACAGATGAGTGATTGTATAAATTCAAACACTATAGGCACAAATTCAGTATTTAATTTTTGTTTAAAACATCAAATTAAATTGATTTATTCAGCAACTTCCGCCTCTTTAGGAAATAAGGGGAATGATAAAAATTTATCACCTTATGCTTTTACAAAGGCTAAAAATTTAGAATTGTTGGAAAATTTAAAAAAATGGTTTAAATTTAAATTTGAAGTAATATATTTTTATAATGTATATGGTCCTTATCAAATTTCAAAAGGAAGTATGGCTACTGTTATTGGAATTTTTGAAGAACATTTCAAATCAGGTAAACCATTACCTGTTGTAAAACCTGGTTCTCAAACAAGAAGGTTTACACACATAGATGATACAATAAAAGTATGTTACGAAGCATGGAAAAAAAATCTTTGTAAGCATTATAGCATTTCAAATAAAAAGACTTATTCAATAAAGGAAGTAGCTAAAATGTTTAATTCAAAAATAAAATATTTAGCTCAAAGACCAGGAGAAAGATATGCTTCTGCTCTTGCGGGCAAAAACCTTAATAATAAAATAATAAGAATTTATGGAGAGATAAAATTAAGAGATTATATTAATACTTTTCTATCTAAAAATGTTTAATGACCAGGAAATTCAATCAAACTTTCTGTAAAGTAAGATTTTTTTCTCAAGAGATTATTCCCCGGTAAATCAAATAAATTTATAACAAAAATAAAGCCAGCAACCTTTCCGCCTGATATCTCTACTAGTTTTGCTGCCGCTAAAGCTGTTCCACCAGTAGCTATAAGGTCATCCACAATAAGAATTTTTTCATTTTTGTTAATAGAGTCTTTATGTACTTCAATTGTAGCATTTCCATATTCAAGTTCAAATTCTACAGAGTGTCTATCTGCCGGCAATTTATTTTTTTTCCTTAATAAAATTAACGGTTTTTTTGTTAAATATGATAATGCTGACGCAAAAACAAATCCTCTTGACTCAATAGCTGATATCTTATCAAAATTTACTTTTTTAGAAATTTCAAAAATTTTATCAACGGTATAGTTAAAAGCTTCCGAATTTTTAATTAAGGTAGTAATATCTCTAAAGAGAATACCTTTCTTTGGATAATCTTTTATTGATCTTATATGCTTTTTTAAATCCATATTAAGCTTCAATATTTAGCAAAAAAGGAATAAATTTTAAATAATGAAAAAAAGAATTCTCGGGATAATTGGCGGAAGCGGCCTTTACAAAATAGATGGCTTGGAAGGCCTTAAATGGAAAAAAGTTTCAACTTCATGGGGTGAAGCATCCGACAAGATACTACAAGCCAATCTAAACAAAGAAGAAGTTTATTTTTTACCTCGTCACGGAAGAGGACATAAAATTAATCCTACTAATATTAATTATAGAGCGAATATTGAGGCGCTAAAAAAAATGGGGGTAACTGATATTGTTTCTGTTTCTGCGGTAGGCTCATTACAGGAACACCTTACCCCAGGAAATTTTGTAATTGTAGATCAGTTTATAGACAGAACTTTTGCGAGAATTAAAACTTTTTTTGACAAAGAAATTGTTGCTCATGTATCAATGGCAAAACCTACAAGTCCATCTTTAATGAAGTGTTGCGAA
>MDSZ01157319.1_pt1 | contig 15413 bp, 13 predicted proteins | sample 811201 | NCBI WGS metagenome assembly MDSZ01 (sample SAMN05326647, study PRJNA326480) | marine metagenome | isolation source: seawater | place: Indian Ocean: North | collected 2010
GCAACAGATAAACACCCGATCCCATCCCGAACTCGACCGTGAAAGCTGTTAGCGCCGATGGTACTTTGTCTTAAGGCATGGGAGAGTAGGTCGTTGCCAGGTTTTTTTTTATGTTTTTTAATATTGCAAAATACACACTTCTGTTTTTTCCAATTGCATTAATACTTGGTCCCTTTTTTACAAATTTATCAGTAACTATTTTAGGGCTTTACTATCTTTTTTTTGGAAACAAAACATATTTACTAAATAAAATAAGCATTTTTTTTATTTCTTTTTACTTATTTTTTATATTTTCATCAATTATATCTGAGAACGTTTATATTTCATTAAAAAATTCTTTGTTTCTTTTTAGATATTATTTTTTTATCTTAGGAGTTTTTACTTTAATAAAAATACAAAAAAATATTTTAACTTCATTTAATTATATTCTTATAGTTATATTAAGTTTAGTTAGTATAGATGTTTTTATACAATTAATTTTTGGAAAAAATATTTTTCTTTTTGAGCCAGCAGGTACAGGTATTGGAAGATATTCTGGAGTATTTGGTAATGAACTTATACTTGGTAGTTTTTTATCACGATTATTCCCTTTAAGTTTAGCTTTAGTTTTTTATAATTTAAATAATTTTAACTTTAAAAATCTATTTCTTATTACTCTATATTTTTTAATTATAGGTACAGCAGTTATTATAAGTGGTGAAAGGACTTCATTATTATATACTATAGGTATATTAATATTTATTATAATTTACATTAAAGAATTAAGAAAGTTTTTTTTAATTACATCAATAATTTTTCCAATAGTTTTATTTTCTTTAATTAATTTTTCTTCAGATGTTAAAAAAAGAATTGTAGATAGTACATATGAGCAAATTTTTACATATAAAATTGATCACTCAACAATTGAAAAAAGTTTTAATATATTCTCATATGGTCATCAAAAACATTTAGAAACTGCTTATTTAATTTTTAAAGATAATTATATTTTTGGAACTGGGCCGAATACTTTTGATATAGTTTGCAAAATTCCAAATTATTTCATTATTTATGAAGGTGGAGATAGCTGCTCAAATCATCCTCACAATTCTTATGCTCAATTAGCCAGTGAAACTGGGATAATTGGTATATTATATTTTTTTATTCCTTTTGTTTATTTGAGTTTTATTCTTTTCAAATTAATTTTTAATAAATGCATCACATTGCCTATAATATTTGGTAATAAAATTTATTGTTTTAAAAATCACCATTTATTAATGTTACTCAGCTTAATGATAACTTTATGGCCATTTGCACCTACAGGTAGTGTTTTCAATAGTTGGTTAAATGGTATATATTATTTGCCTTTAGGATTATTGGCTTATTTGTTTTATGATAAAATCCAAAACAGTGATGAAGATAGAATTAAATAAATTAAAAATTGCAGTTATAGGTGATGTGATGCTTGACGAATATGTATTTGGAAAATCTGATAGAATAAGCCCCGAAAATCCAATACCGGTTGTAAATTATAACTCAAAAGATTTTAGAGCGGGAGGAGCGGCTAATGTTGCAGTAAATTTATCAAACTTAGGTATTAATACAGACCTGTATTCCTTAATGTCTGATGATGAAGGAAATGCTAAAATTCTGAAAATTATTAAAAAGCATAAAATTAAAAATTTATCAATCAAATCAAAAAAAATTTCAACTACTGTTAAATTACGAATATATTCAAATGATTATCAAATCGCTCGTTTAGATAAAGAGCAAATTTACTCAGGAAATTTATCTGATTATGTAGTAAGCAAGTTAATTAAAAACATTGATAAATATGATGCAATCATAGTTTCTGATTATGGGAAAGGAGTTATTAATAAATCGTTAACTAAATTAATTAGCAAAGCTAGTAAAAAAAAAGTAATTGTTGGAATTGACCCATATACAAAATCAAAGAAAATTTATAAAAATTCAACTTTTATAACTCCTAATTTAAAAGAGTTTGAGATACTTGTTGGGAAAAAAGTTAATTCCAATAATATAAAAAAATTATCCTTATCTCTTAAAAAAGAATTAAATCTTAAATATTTATTAATTACAGCAGGTAGTAAAGGAATTCATTATATAGATAGTGATAATACATATAATCATAGTGAAGCATATGCAAAAAGTGTTTACGACGTTATAGGGGCTGGAGATACTGTACTTTCTATAATTACAGCATTTTTAGGATTAAAATCAAATATCAGTGAAGCTGTTAGATATTCCTTAATTGGTGGCTCTGTAGTTGTGCAAAAAAAAGGCACCAGTTATGTTTCAAAAGATGAACTATTTATTTCTGACTCTAATGAAAAGAAAATATTTTTTTTAGAAAAGTTTTTACTAGAAAGAAAACTTTTTAATGAGAAAAAAATAATTTTTACGAATGGATGTTTTGATATATTTCATGCCGGTCATATGGATTACTTAATTCAAGCTTCAAAGCTTGGAGATATATTTGTAATAGCGATTAATGATGATCATTCAGTTAAATTAAATAAAGGCAAAAATAGGCCAATAAATACTTTAGATAAAAGATCTTCTATTTTGTGTAATCTTAGTTTTGTAGATTATGTAATACCATTCTCAGAAAAAACTCCATTAAATTTAATAAAAAAAATAAAACCTAATATTATTGTCAAAGGTGGAGATTACACAAACAAAAAGAATATTGTTGGTTATAATATTGTCAGGAAATATGGTGGGGATGTTTTATTAATTAAAAAAAAATATAATATTTCTTCCACTCAAATTCTAAATAAAAAAAAATAAAAATGATAATAGTTACTGGAGCTGCAGGATTTATTGGAAGTAATTTAGTAAATGGATTGAATAAATTAGGTATTAACAAGATTTTGTTAGTAGATAATGTAAAAAATAATAAGAATAAAGAAACTAATTTACAAAATTTAAAATTCATTGATTTGATTGATAAAAATTATTTTATAAATAATTTGAATAAAATATTAAAAAATAAAAATATTAAAACAATATTTCATCAAGGTGCATGTACAGATACACTTTGTACTGATGCTGAATATCTTTTTTTTAATAATTATGAATATTCAAAAAAATTACTTGAATATTCATTGCTAAATAAAATAAAATTTATCTATGCTTCATCAGCATCTGTATATGGAAATAATATCAAAACTGCAGAACAATATGATAATGAATTTCCTCTTAATATGTATGCTTTTTCGAAATATTTTTTTGATAATTATATTAGAAGTCTTAATTTAAAAAATACAAATAAAGTTGTAGGACTTCGTTATTTTAATGTTTATGGACCTAATGAAAACCATAAAAAAAGAATGGCTAGTTGTATTTTGCACTTTAATAAACAAATTCTAAAAAACTCTACACTTAGATTATTTGAAGGTTCAGGAGGGTTTGAAAACGGAGATCAAAAAAGAGATTTTGTTTTTGTTGATGATGTAGTTAAAATAAATCTTTGGTTTATGAAAAAAAATATTTCTGGAATTTTTAATGTAGGTACAGGTCGACCAAACTCATTTAATATTGTTGGAAAAAATATTATAAATTGGCATAATAAGGGAAAAATAAAATATATTTCTTTTCCAAAAAAATTAAGAAATACATATCAGCATTACACAAAAGCAAATATAAAAAACTTAAGAAAAATTGGATATAATTATAAATTCACAAGTATAAAAAAGGGTATAGACTGTTATTTAAATCATCTAAATAGTTAAATTATGAAAAAAATATTAATTACCGGTGGTGCAGGATTTATAGGAACAAATTTAACAAAAGAACTTTTAAAAAATAAAAATGAAATATTTTGTATTGATAATTTTTATAGTAGTTCAAAAAAAAATATAGAACAATTTAGAAATAACAAAAGATTTCATTTTATTCACCATGATGTTATTAAACCTATAAAGATTAATAAAAAAATTGATCAAATTTATAATTTGGCTTGTCCTGCTTCTCCAATTCATTATCAAAGAGATCCTATATACACTATGAAAACAAACGTTGTAGGGGCATTCAATATTTGTGAATTTGCAAAAAAAAATAATTGCAGTTTGTTGCAAGCTTCAACTAGTGAAATTTATGGAGATCCAGATGTGCATCCTCAAAAAGAATCATATAATGGCAATGTTAATACCCTAGGTCCTAGAAGTTGTTATGATGAAGGTAAAAGAAGTGCAGAAACTATTATTTATGACTACTATAAGATATTTAAATTAAATATTAAAATAGCTAGAATATTTAATACTTATGGACCATTTATGCAGCAAAATGATGGCAGGGTTGTATCCAATTTTATTGTTAATGCTCTAAACCAAAAAAAAATAATTATTAATGGTCAGGGAAAGCAAACTAGAAGTTTTTGTTATATAGATGATCTAGTAATTGCATTAATAAAATTAATGAACAAAAATTCAAAATTTAATGGACCATTTAATATTGGAAATCCTGAAGAATACAATGTTAGACAACTTGCGTCAATTGTTTTAAAATTAACAAAATCTAAATCAAAAATACATTATTCAAAAATGCAATTAAATGATCCGAAAAAAAGAAAGCCTGACATTTCTAAATTTTCAAAGAATTATAAATGGAAACCTAAAATTTCCTTAGATGATGGCCTTTTAAAAACAATTAAATATTTCAAAGAAAGACAATCATGAAAAAAATTGCATTAATTACTGGAATTACAGGTCAGGATGGTTCTTATTTAGCTGAATTACTGCTTTCAAAAAATTATGAGGTACATGGTATAAAAAGAAGAACTAGTTTTTTCAATACCACTAGAATTGATCAAATATATGAATCCTTACAAAATAAAAAAAAGAAATTTTTTTTACATTTTGGAGATTTAAATGACGCTTCATTTATCAATAAAATAGTTAGCTCAATTAAACCTGACGAAATTTATAATTTAGCCGCTCAGAGCCATGTTGCAGTAAGTTTTCAAATACCTGAATATACATCTGATGTTAACGCTATGGGAACTATAAGAATTCTTGAGGCAATAAAAAATAATAATTTAACCAAAACTACAAAATTTTACCAAGCATCTACATCTGAGTTATTTGGGGGATCATCAGGAAAGAAATTTAATGAAAAAACTGTATTTTATCCAAAAAGTCCTTATGGGGTAGCAAAACTTTATGCTTATTGGATTACCATTAATTATAGAGAGTCTTATGGTTTATTTGCATGTAATGGAATATTATTCAATCATGAAAGCCCAAGACGAGGTGAAACTTTTGTATCCAGAAAAATAACACGTGGTTTAGTTTCAATTTTTTGCGGAACTGAAAAACATCTTTATATGGGTAATTTAGATTCAAAAAGAGATTGGGGACATGCAAAAGACTATGTTTACATGCAGTGGTTGATGATGCAGCAAAAAAAACCAAAAGATTATGTTATTGCTACAGGAAAGCAGTATACAGTTAGAGACTTCATTATTCAGTCTGCCAAAACATTAGGTTTTGAAATAAAATTCAAAGGAAGGGGTATTAAAGAAGTAGGTTATATATCTAAAATTAATAAAAAATCTGCCGAACATTTAAAAATTGGTCAAATTATTATAAAAATTGATCAAGCATATTTTAGACCATCTGAGGTTGATAGTTTACTTGGTGACTCAAGTCTTGCAAAAAAAGAATTGAAATGGAAAACAAATTATAATTTTAAAGATTTAATTAAAGAAATGATAAATTTTGATTTAAATGAAATCTCTAAAATTAAAAAATATGATTAAAAAAATTTATATTGCTGGTCACAATGGAATGGTAGGTTCAGCGATATATAGGAAATTATTAAAGAAAAAAAAATATAAACTGATAACTGCCTCTAAAAAAAAATTAAATCTATTAAATCAAAAAGATACTTTTAATTTTTTAAAAAAAAATAGGCCTGATTTAGTAATAAATGCAGCGGCAAAAGTTGGAGGAATACATGCAAATAATTCATACAGAACTGAGTTTTTGTATAATAATCTTCAAATTCAAAATAACTTAATTTATTCTTCGCATGATTTAGCAATTGATAACTTTATTTTCTTGGGTTCTAGCTGTATTTATCCAAAATTTTCTAAGCAACCTATAAAAGAAAAATATCTTTTAAGCTCGCATTTAGAAAATTCAAATGAACCTTACGCGATTTCTAAAATAGCTGGATTAAAATTATGTGAATCTATTCAAAGACAATATAAAAGGAATTATTTTAGTTTGATGCCCTCGAATTTGTACGGAACAAATGACAATTATGAGGATTTAAATGCACATGTTATTCCAGCTTTAATTAAAAAAATTCATTCTGCTAAAATCAAAAATTCGCCAAATGTTGAGGTATGGGGAACTGGAAAACCAAAAAGAGAATTCATGCATGTAGATGATCTTGCTGATGCATGTTTATTTCTGATAAATAAAAAAATTAAATTTTCATATATAAATATTGGGTCATCTGAAGAAATAAGTATTAAAAATTTAGTTAAACTTTTATGTGATATAATTGGCTATAAAGGTAAGATTAAATATAATAAAACATTTCCTGATGGAACTCCAAGAAAAAAACTCGATATATCAAGAATTAAAAAATTAGGTTGGTCTAATACTATTAAACTAAGTGAAGGTTTAGATAGAACTTATAAAGAATATAAAAAGAAAATTGGCAGAAACATAAATTTTTGATGTGTGGAATAGCAGGAATTTTTAATTTTAAAAATAATAGTATCTCTAAATCAGATGAATTTATAATAGATAATATGAAGCATAGGGGCCCCGATGCTTCTGGTATATGGAAAAGTAATGATGATAAATTAAAATTTTATCACACAAGATTATCAATAGTTGATCTATCAGATATTGCAAATCAGCCAATGGATTATAATGATAAATATAAGATAGTTTATAATGGAGAAATTTATAATTACAAAACTCTAAAAAACAAATTGGAGGACAGAGGTCACAAATTTAAAACAACATCAGATACAGAGGTAATCTTAGCATTATATGATGAATTTGCAAAAGATTCATTTGATATGCTCGAAGGAATATTTGCATTTGCAATATTTGATATATTAAAACAAAAACTAATAATTTGTAGGGATATTTTTGGAGTAAAGCCATTTTACTTTTTTCATAATTCTAATTATTTTATATTTTCTTCAGAAGTTAGATTAATAGCAAAAATTAATAATCAATTGAGTGAGTCTTCATCTGGATGGGTTGGTTTTGGAATGTTAGGATCTGTACCAGAGCCATTTACAATTTATGAAAATGTTTATGCCTTAAAGCCAGGTAATGTTGAAGAGATAGATCAATTTGGTAATAAATCTACATTTTCTTATAATTCAGTTGAAAAGATAGCATCTAATGCGCAAAATGATTTTAATGAAAATGAAACTATTGATTGTGATATTAGTGAGTCAATTAAAAATAATTTAATTGGTGATGTTAGAAAATCTGTATTTTTATCATCAGGTTTTGATTCTTGCTTGATATCTTCTATTTCAAAAAATTATGACAAAAGTATTACAAATCTCTCATTGAGCTTTGAAGAATTTATTTCTACGGAAAAGGACGAGCTACCTAAAGCAATTAATTTTTCAAAAAATCATAATATAAAAATTATAAGCAAATATTTTAGCTTAAAAGATTATGAAGAATATAGAAATATTTTTTTCAGATATATGGACCAACCTTCAATTGATGGATTTAATATTTTCCTTATTAGCTTACTTGCAAAAAATAATAATTTTAAAATAGGATTAGCTGGTATTGGAGGAGATGAGTGTTTTGGCTCTTATCCAAGTTTCAAGAATATACCTAAAATGCATTATTTATCAAATTTTAAAAAAAGATCACAAATGACTGAATTGCTTAACCATAAAACGCATTTTCTAAATAATTCTTTTTTTAAAAAAATCGCTTCTATATTAAAATTTTCTGGAAGTATTGAGTCGCTTTATTTCTTACAAAGAAGTTTAAACTTACCAAACGAATTAAATAACGTATTTGAAAAAGATTTTATAATAGACGGGATTCAAAAATTAGAAATTTTTGAAAGAATGGAAAATACTCATAAAAATATTAAAAATCTGCAAATTAAAATATCTTTATTAGAACTTGAATGGTACATGCGTAATCAGTTGCTTAGAGACGCTGATGTTTTTGGAATGGCAAATTCTGTAGAAATAAGAGTTCCATTATTATCAAAGAAGATTTTATATAAATCTTACTTAAAAATGAATAAAAATCAGATTAACAAAAAATTTTTAAAAGAAAATTATTATCCTGATTTAGAATTTAGTTTAAAAAAATTAGGATTTTCATTTCCTATTAAGTCTTGGATAATGCAAGAAAAGAAATTGAAATCATTAAGTAATTTAGAATGGTTAAAATATATTTCATCAAATTATAAAAAAAAATGATTTTTAAAATTTATAAATTACTGATCTTTTTAAATAATTTATTAATTAGTATTATATTAAGTATTTTAAATATAAATTTATTTTTAAAAAAGAAATCGTATAATGTAATTTTATACTATAGAGTAGGAAGAGTTGGCGATTGTGCTGTTTCCATTCCTTGTATAAAGGCAATTAAAGATCAGTTCCCAAAATCAAAATTAATTGTATTTACTTCAATTAAAAGTCTAAATTCACCATCTTTTTTAGATTTTAAAGATTTATTAAATTACGTTGATGTTTTTGAGTCTTATGATCATAAAAAAGATAATTTGTTTTATCTTATTAGGAAATTAAGAGGTTATAAAATTGATTTATGGATAAATTCTTCTCAAGATTTAACTAATATTTATTCAGAAATTAGAAATATTTGCTTTGCTAAAATTTGTTTCTCAAGAAAAATATTTGGGTCTGAAGTAAATACCATTAAATTTTTGGCTAAATATCTAAGAAATATAAATTTTATTCCAGAGAAAAATAGATTACTAAAAAATTTAAAAAAAATTGGAATAAATGATAAACCAACTGATAATGAATTCTTAATTTTCGATAAAAAAAATTATTTAAATTTAAATACAAAGATAACCAAAATCAAACTTGATAGAAATGTTTTAGCAATTTCACCTGGTGCAAATAAAAAAGCAAATATTTGGAATATTGAAAATTTTATAAATATAGCTCATTACTGGGTCAACCTAGATAGAAATGTAATTTTGCTGGGAAGTAAAGATGATTATAATATCGCAAAAAAAATTGAAGAAAATATAGACTCAGAAAATTTAATTAATTTTGCTGGCAAATTGACAATCTCTGAAACTAGTTATTTACTATCAAAATCTAAAGTTTTAGTTACTAATGACTCTGGATTAATGCATATTGCTGATTTATTAAACATTTTTATTTTTGCTATTTTTTCTTGTAGAGATTTAAAATCTAAATGGCATCCAACTAATAATAAATCTAAAGTTTATTTAAAAAATGATTCTAAATGCATACCATTTGCTAATTCATGTAAATATGAGAAATCTTGTATTAATGAAATTAATTATTCAGAAATAATAACAGATTTGAAGAAGTTAAATTGAAAAAAAATATATTAATTTTTGGTATTACAAGCCAGGATGGTGCATTTCTATCTAAACTATTAATTGACAAAAAATATATTGTTAACGGAACTACAAGAAGAAAAGAATATAACAATTTAAAAAATTTATCTAAATTAGAGATACTAAATAAAATTAGAATTTACCAAGTTGATATTAATAATTATAAACAAGTATTTAATTTAATCAAAAAATTACAACCCACTCATATTTATAATTTTGCAGGTGTAAATACTATTAAAGAGTCTTTTGAAAACCCACTTGAAACTTTTAATAGCATTGTTAAGGGAAATTTAAATATCTTAAATTCTATAAAATATTATAAAAATATAAAATTTTTTTCCGCTCTATCTGCTGAATGTTTTGGCTATAATTTAAGAAATTATGTTAATGAAAAAACTATAATGAAACCATCAAACCCTTATGGGTATTCAAAAAAAATTATTTTTGATATAATTCAGAATTATAGAGTCAATTATAAACTTAAATGTTGTGCTGGTATTCTTTTTAATCATGAGTCAATTTTAAGATCAAATAAATATGTAACAACTAAAATTATAAAAAATGCTATATTAGTTAAAAAAAATAAAATAAGAAAAATTGAACTTGGGGATATTTATTCATACAGAGATTGGGGGTGGGCACCAGAATATGTATATGCTATGTTTAAAATATTATTTTATAATAAATTTGATGAATATATTATTGCCACTGGAAAAACCTATAGAGTTATAGATTTTGTCAAAATTACTTTTGAAAAACTTGGACTAAATTATAAAAATCATCTTGAAACTATTAAGCAAAAAAATAGAAGAAAAGATAATGCTTTTTTTAGAGCAAATACTAAAAAAATTGAAAAAGATTTAAAATGGAAAGCTAAAAAAAATATTTATAATATTATAGATAATCTATTAAAATATCATGAATAAAACTCCAAAAATAAAAATTGGTTACTTGATTTCTCATCCAATTCAATATCAAGTACCTTTATATAAATATATTTATAAAAAAAACTTATTTGATTTTAATGTATTTTATTTAAGTGATTTTTCATTAAAAAAACATTTAGATCAAGAGTTTAAAGAAAGTTTTAATTGGGGAATAAATTTAACAGAGGGATATAAATACACAGTTTTAAAATCAATATTTTTGAATAAAGTTAGCTTCTTAAGTCCATTAAAAATTAATTTTTATAATTTACTTAAAGATAAAGATTTAAAGTTTGTAATTGTGCATGGATGGGGAAGTCTATCAAATATTTTATTTATTATTCAGGCTAAATTTTTAAATAAAAAAATTCTACTTAGAGGAGAAGCTTCTGATCATTTTAATAAAAATAGATATATTAAAAAATTCTTAAGAGAAAATTTTTTAAAAATTTTATTTTATTTTATTGATGGCTTTTTATTTATTGGTAAAAACAACAAACAATTTTATTTAAATAGAAATATTCCAGAAAAAAAATTATTTTTTGCTCCATACTGCGTTGATAATGATCATTTTAAAAAGTTAAAACATAAAAATGATCATAAAATTAAACTTCTTTTTGTAGGTAAATTTATAAACAGAAAAAGAACTATAGATTTACTTAAAGCAATAGCGTTAATAAATACTAATAACGATTCATTTAAAGAAAATGTATTAATAAACATAATCGGTAGTGGGGAAAATGAAAAAAAACTTAAAGACTTTGGAACTATAAATAATTTAATTAATGTAAAATTTCTTGGATTTAAAAATCAAAATGAAATAAGAGAATTTTATAGTTTATCTGATATACTAGTTATTACTTCAGAAAATGAACCTTGGGGATTAGTTGTTAATGAAGCCATGGCTTCTTCTTGTGCGATAATTTCTTCGGATGGAGTTGGATGTGCTAATGATTTAGTTAAAAATGACTTTAATGGATTTATTTATCCTACAGGAGATGTGAAAAAACTATCTGAAAAAATTGTTTATTTAACATCAAACTTAAATATTGTAGAGAAATTTAAAAAAAATAGTTTGAATTTAATATCAGAATATTCATTTAAAAATGTTTTAAATGGTATTAATGAAGCAAAAAATAAACTTTTATGATTAAAAAAATTAAAAAATGTAGGTGTTGCGGATCCAAAAAACTTAAACCATTATTAAATTTAGGCCAACATTATCTAACCGGAGTATTTCCTAGCAGCGAAAGAAAAAAAATTACATATGGACCATTAGAGGTTTCAATGTGTAATTCAAATTCAAATTGTAATCTAGTACAGTTGAGTCACAAATATGATCTAAATGAATTATATGGTCATAATTATGGATATAGATCTGGATTAAATAAATCTATGTCTGAGCACTTAAAAAATAAAACTAAACGTATTGTAAGTAAATACAAATTTTCTGAAAACAAGCCTTTAATAGTAGATATTGGCTCTAACGATGGCACTACTCTAAAAGCTTATAACAAAAATAAGTTTAAATTATTTGGCTTTGATCCAACTGCAAAAAAATTTAAAAAATATTATCCGAAACATATTAAGTATTCATCAAATTTTTTTAGTAGCAAGCTTTTTAAAAAAATTTTTAAAAATAAAAAAGCACAAATCATTACATCTTTTAGTATGTTTTATGATCTAGAACACCCAATTTCTTTTATGAAAGATGTATATAAATCTTTATCAGATGATGGCGTATGGATATTTGAGCAAAGTTATTTACCTGCTATGATTAAAACAATGTCCTTCGACACAATTTGTCAGGAACATTTAGAATATTATACTCTTGCTCAAATAAAATATATGTGTGATCAGACTAATTTTAAAATCGTTGATGTAGAATTTAATGATATTAATGGAGGAAGTTTTTCAATAACAGTAGCAAAAAGAAAATCAAATCATTATGAGCCTGAAGTTTTGATAAAAAAAACTATCAAAAAAGAAATTAATGAAGGTTATGTAGATGGTTCAGTATGGCTTAATTTTAATTTAAAAATTGATAATATTTCAAAAAAAATTAATAATTTTTTCATTAAAGCTAAAGAAAAAAATAAAATAGTTATGGGATTAGGGGCTTCAACCAAAGGAAATGTATTATTACAATATTTGAAAATTAATAAAAGTGACATTGTAAAGATAGGAGATGTAAACAAAGATAAGCATGGAAAGTTTACTCCTGGAACAAATATACCTATAGTGTCTGAAAATGAAGTATTAAAAAATGATGCTGATTATTATTTTGTTCTGCCATGGCATTTTAAAAAGTTTTTTTTAAAAAATAAAAAATTTAAAAATAAAAAATTAGTATTTCCTTTGCCAAAATTCCAAATAACAAATAATAAGTAACCAATATATAAATCTTTTAAATATGCTTTTTTCTTTTTTAATAGCTTCAAAGAATGAGCAAGATGATATTAAAAATGTTATTGACTCATGCTTATCTCAAAAATATAAAAATTTTGAAATCATTATTGTGGATGATTCCACTGATGAAACAAGAGATATAATTAATAAATTTCAATCAGATAAAATTAATTTAATTGAAGGAGAAAATGTAGGTTGTTGCAATGCAAGAAATCTAGGAATTCAAAATGCAAAAGGGGATGTTATAGTTTTTTTAACTGCAGATACTATTTTGCCAAATAATTATTTAAATGAAATATTAATATATTATCAAAAAGGTTATGATTGGGTAACTGTGTCTGCTGAAATAAAAAATCAAGAATTTATTTTTCCTCAATTTATTGAGGCACAACATAAGTATGATGAGTCAAAACCAAAATATGATCCTTATACGACTCAAGGATATTCTGTAAAAAAAAGTGCTGCAATTGATGTTGGAATGATTTCAGGTGGAATATATCCATTTAATTTTTGTAGAGATTGGACACTTGGAAAAAAATTGACTAATAAAAAATATAAAAAATTTCATGATCATAAAATTAAAGTTTTTCATAATTCACCATCAAGGTTTGATGATTATTGGAATGTAAGAAAAACTAGAGGATTAATGTCTGCATATCAACCATATTATTATTTTAATAAAAAAATATCTTATCTAATTTTTAAATTTATTTTAAAGACTGTAATTTCTTTTTTAAAAATTATTTTATTAATACCCTTTTTTTATGAATTGTATAAAATTGCAAAATTTTCAAATAAAAAATTCTTAAATGTATTTGTCTTTATGCCCTCTTATCTTATTCAAGAATATGCATTTAGATATGGTGAATTTAAAGGTTTGTTCAATATATATAGTAAGAGAAAAAAGTGATAAAAGTTGATACATCATGCTGTAGTAGATTTCATATTTTTGATCAAGCTAGTCAATTGCAAAAAAAAAATATTCTTAATAATTTAATTCATTGCCATCCTAAATCACATCTTAAAAGATTTAATATTGACCATACTAAATCAATAAATAACCCAATTTTAGGATATATAAATTATTCAGGAAGATATTTACCAAATTTTATAAATAATTATGTTCAAAAGCAAGTAACCCTTAATACTGATTTATTTATAAAAAAAACTTTAATGCGAAAAAAAAATAAACCAGATATCTTTATCGGTTTATCCTCATTTATTACAAAATCTATAAAATATTGTAATCAAAATAGTATTTATTCAATTGTTGATCATGGAAGTTTACACCCCGAATTTGAAAAGAAATTAATTATTGATGAATGCAATCAAATTTCAATTAATTATAAAGATTTTATAGCTCCAAATTGGCAAATTGAAAGAATGCGTTTAGAATTTAATCAAGCTAAAAAAATTATAGTATTAAGTGAAATTGCTAAACAGAGTATGATTGACTATGGTAACTCAAAAAATAAAATCGAAGTTTTAAATTGTGGAGTAGACCAAAATTTTTTTAAATCTTCAAAAGTAAATAAATTTGATAAATTTACTATTGTTTTTTGTGGATCATTAAGTCCTAGAAAAGGACTACACAATTTGATTGAAGCATTTAATCGTGCAAAAATTAAAAATTCTCAACTAGTTATTATAGGCTCAAAAAGTATATCAAAAGATTATAACAGACTTCTAAAAGAAATTGCAGGAGAGAATATTATTTTTTATGGTTCAGTGAAGCAGAATAATTTAACATCTATACTTTCAAAATGCCATTTATTTGTTTTACCTTCAATTGCAGATGGTTTTGGTTTAGTTGTACTTCAAGCAATAAGTGCAGGATTACCGGTAATTGTCTCATCAAATGTTGGATCTTCAGATGTAATTAAAAAATATGGTGGAGGATATGTATTTAAATATAATGATATCAATAAACTTACAGAATTAATTGTAAATTTTTATAAAAATAAAAAAGATTTTGTTTCTAATTTTAATTTAGATCAAGTTATTAATAATATTACTTGGGAAAACTATGGAAATAGATTATACAATTTTCTTAGGAAATTATAATTAGCTTTATGTATACTGTAATATTATGTGGGGGAATGGGATCGAGATTAAGAGAAGAAACTGAATTTAAGCCAAAACCTATGATAAAAATTGGTTCAAGACCAATACTTTGGCATATAATGAAAATTTATTCTCACTTTGGTTATAATAATTTTATACTAACTTTAGGTTATAAATCAGAAATTATTAAAAATTATTTTTTAAATTACGATGTATATAATAATGATATTGAAATAGAATTAGGAAAAAAAAATAAGTTTAGTTTTATTAATAAAAAAGATCTCTCACATAAAAACGAAAATGATTGGAGTGTAATTCTTTCTGAAACTGGCCTTAATTCATCCACTGGCTACAGACTCTGGTTAATAAGAGATTATTTAATGCAAAGCAAAGAAGATGAGTTTATGTTAACTTATGGCGATGGTTTGGCAGATGTGAACA
>MDSZ01001340.1_pt1 | contig 15407 bp, 13 predicted proteins | sample 811201 | NCBI WGS metagenome assembly MDSZ01 (sample SAMN05326647, study PRJNA326480) | marine metagenome | isolation source: seawater | place: Indian Ocean: North | collected 2010
TATTTGCTTCTTTTTATATACTTGATGGCCGTTTATATTCTCAGGAGATGATGGCTGATTGGAGATTGCAGATTTGGCAAGATATATCTCGAGATATATTTTGGCATGCTTCTTATTCAACAAACTCAAAAGGGACCGTTATAAGAGAACAAGGTGATGTCCGATACGATATGTTCTACAAGGGCTTCGGGTACAATGAAATTTTACCCGCAATGAATTTTGCTGAAAGGCAAGGTTCGGATGGTACAAATGAAAATCCACACAACTTTCTGATTTATGCATTTGGTAGAGGGGGTATATTTAACTTACTTTTAGTTTCACTGTTTCATTTAACTTTATTTATTTATTTTTACAAGAGGGAAAAAAACTACAAAATTTTATTATTTATTCTACCAGTGCTTATGACATCATTTTTCGATGCTTCTATGGAGAGTGTTAGATTTCCGTTTGTCTACTATACTTATATTGGAATCATTTATAATTTTAAAAGAAATAGGTCAAAAAATTAAAATGTTTATTTTCTATAAATTATTAACTAAATTTAAATTATGAAAAAAGCATTTATAACTGGTATCACAGGACAAGACGGATATTACTTATCTAAATTATTGCTAGAAAAAGATTATGAAGTTCATGGAACTGTACGAAGGTCTTCATCAATAAACACATCAAGAATAGACCCCCTTATTTCGGAACATTCAGATACAAAAAAGTTTAATTTACACTACTCAGACTTGTTAGACTCAGCATCTTTAAGTTCATTGTTGAATAAAATACAACCTGATGAAATATATAATTTAGCTGCTCAGTCACATGTAGCTGTATCATTCAAAACACCAGTGTCTTCAACTCAAACAGGAACGCTTGGGCCTTTGTCAATCCTTGAGCCATTGAGAAATTTTGACAAAGAGGTAAAGTTTTATCAGGCCTCATCATCTGAAATGTATGGTGGAAGTTCAAAAGAGAAACTTAATGAGACTAGTTTGTTTGATCCCAAAAGCCCTTATGCTGCATCAAAAGCCTTCGCTCATAACATTACAAAGATATATAGAGACTCCTATGATCTTTTTTGTGTAAATGGAATTTTATTTAATCATGAATCCCCTTACAGAGGTGAAACATTTGTAACTAGAAAAATTACTAAAGCTGTTGGAAGGATACATATGGGGATACAGAGTAAGCTTACACTAGGAAATTTAGATGCCTCTAGAGACTGGGGATTTGCAGGGGATTATGTAGAAGGAATGTGGCTGATGATGCAACATAAAAAACCAGATGACTGGGTTTTAGCAACAGGAGAGTCCCATAAAGTATCAGAATTTGCTAAATTAGCTTTTAATGCAGTTGGTCTTGACTGGTCGGAATATGTTGAAACATCTGAAAAATATTTACGACCGAATGAAGTGGATTTTTTACTAGGAGATTCTTCTAAAGCAAAGAAAGAACTTGGCTGGGAGTCAAAAACTTCATTTAATGAGCTTGTTGAAATGATGGTTAATCATGATATAGAAATGGCAAAACAAGAAGATGTCTTACTGAAAAATAATTTGATTAAAGCAACTTGGGAAAATCCAATTAATAAATATTAATATTTTAATTATTTTCTTTGTACCAATCGTATGTTAGTTTAAGCCCTTCGTCGAGGCTTATTTTTGATTTCCAACCTAAATCGTTAATTAATTTTGAATCAAGAAATTTTCTTGGATTTCCGTCAGGTTTTGAATTATCAAATGAAAGATCCCCCTTAAAACCAACAATGTTCTTTATTTTTTCTGCCAACTCAATAATTGATACTTCTTCTCCGCTTCCAACGTTTATTAAATCAATTTTGATATCATTTTTTATAATAAATTCTATACAATTAGACAAATCGTCAACATATAAAAATTCTCTCAAAGGCTCTCCGGAGCCCCAGATTTTAAATATTTTATCATTATTATTTTTGGCATCGCTCATTCTTGAAATTAACCCAGGAATTACATGACTTGATTCATGGTCAAAATTATCATTAGGTCCATATAAATTTGTTGGCATCAAATTAATTACTCTATGTCCATATTGTAGATTTAAAGATTTTCCAAGTTCAATAGCTGTCAATTTAGCCATAGCATAAGGTGAGTTTGTAGGTTCTAATTTTCCTTCCATAAAAGAAGATTCCGTTATTGGATCTTTTGCATTTAAAGGATATATACAGCTACTACCTAAATTTATAATTTTAATATCAGGATATGGGATACAGGCTTCAAGTAGGTTGAGGTTGATTTTTAAATTTTCAATAAGGAACTCTGACCGTTTAGTATTGTTTGCATATATACCACCAACTTTCGCAGCTGCATTAATAACCAAATTTGGCTTTTGCTCTTTAATTAAGTTTTTTACATCATTAAAAATGAATAAATTTGTGTCATCCCTGCTTGAAGGGAATATATTATATTCTGAATCTGAAAGGCTTCTAATTACAGAACTTCCAACCAAACCTTTACTTCCTAAAACAACTACTTTTATAGACATTAACTAAATACTAATAAGCTTGAACATATTATTAATTGAAATTATTGATAAATAATTTTTTCTAAATTTGAATTGAATGAAGATAAGTTAAATTCATCATTAATAGTAGAAATACCAGTAATTGATATTTTTTTTAAATAATCTTCATTGAAATAATATTTTTTTATTTCATTAACCCAGATACCTAAATCGTTATTTTTTATAAAAACTATATTTTCATCATGAATAAATTTTTCTTTATCCCAAAAACCTTTTGTTTCAGAAATCATTACTGGGGTGCCACAAGACATAGATTGTAAAGCTACACTTTGGCCAGATGGTTGATAAGTTTCTATTAGGGGGATTATTGTTAATTTAGAATTTTGATAATATTTTCTAATTTCTTCATCAGATAATAAATTTTCTCCCCAACTTCCTTTAATTAAATTAACATTCTTTAATTCGACTTCTTTAATTTGACTAGTAATAAATGTAAAATTAATTTCTGGTAAAGATTTTGCAATCTTTTCTACTAATTTATAATCTCTTTTACCATCATTCCCAATAAATAAAATCCCATCTTTATTATTTATTAAGTCACTATTATTTGCTTTCCAAAATTTTGTATCTATACAAAATGGTAAAAATCTGAATTTATTTGAATTCTTTGGTTTCATAGAAACTGCATTGCTATATTCACCTCTTCCTAGAAAGACATAACATTTAGTAACTTTATTTAAAATCCCTATAAAAATGTTTTGAAAAATTTTAACTGCTCTATTTTTTGGTTGTCTTCCGAACAGACCCATTACTATTACAAAAATATCTATTTTGTGAAAAATTTTTACAACTACAAGGAAGGGCAACATTGAAAGAGCAAGCAAATCTGTAGTCAGGATTAATTTTTGTGTATTTTTTAGAATATTATAATTTTTTACAAAAAGTATGTCTTTTGTATATATTGGAAGCTGTGTAATTTTTCTTAGCACTTTATCAACAAATTCTAAGATTTTATTATTTGAATTTATTGGAAACTCCATTTCAATAATTTTTAAATCTTTTATTTTCTTTGCAAAGTATTGGTAACCGTAAAAAAATTCTTCTGCTTTTAATGAGTCTGAATTTAATTTATTTAATCTACCAGCTCCAAAAACGTAGGTTATTCCTTTTTTTGAGTTATACATAAGTGAATAATATTATAACTTTTTCAAAAACATAGAAACTTAAAAATTAATTCCTGGCCTATATATACATTTAAATAATAGAATTTAATTAAATGACAATTGATAAAAGTCCTAGTAATAAAACTAAACTTCCAATAGATATAGTTTCCATAAACTGCCTTACTCCGGAAGAATCAATAAAAGCTTTAGATTATTCATGCAACTTTTTTTCATTTAAAAATAGCTTTTTATTTACTGATAAAAAAATTCAATCTCTAGATCACAAGATAATTGAGATTGAGAAGTTTCAAGATTTGGACGACTATAGTAATTTTATTTTAACGTTAGATGATTATATATCTTCTAATCATGTATTAATAATACAAGATGACGGCTACATAATAAATCCAGATTTATGGTCAGAAGAATTTTTAAATTATGATTATATAGGTGCTCCTTGGCCGAAAACCTATACTTGGAGAAAGAGATGGTCAAAACAAAGATATCAAAAGGCTTCAAAGAATGCAAAAAAAAATAGAGTAGGAAATGGAGGCTTTAGTTTGAGAAGTAAAAAATTTTTGAAGTATGCATCCACTTTTAATTCGTGTAATGGCATTGCAGAGGATGTCTTTTTATGTCTTGTTAATTATGAAAAAGCATTAGATTATGATATTAAATTTGCACCATTTGAAACTGCATTAAGGTTTTCATATGAAGTTCCATTAAAGGGAAAAAAAATGCAAAAAGAGGATAATAACCAAGTTCTTAATGAACAAAATCATTTTGGATGGCACGGAAAAAGATTTATCAATTCAGATAACTTAATTAATTTAAAAAACAATGTTTAGGACAAAATAATGTGTGGTTTTTTAGGAAAAATTTCGAAAGAAGAATTTTCAACCACTAGATTTGAATCAGCAAACGAACACAACATATGTAGAGGTCCAGACTCAATAAAAAGAAGTCAAGGGCGTTTTTCAGATATAGAAAAATTTGATAGTAGAAGTTTCTACTGTTTTTTATTTAACAGACTTTCAATAATTGATTTATCAGAAGAAGCTATGCAACCAATGACCTCTGAAGAATACAAAACAATAATATTATTTAACGGAGAAATTTATAATCATAGAGAATTAAGAAGCTTATTAGAAAACAAAGGGATAAAATTTAAAACAAGCCATTCTGATACAGAAGTACTCCTAAATGGATTTTCATATTATGGACCAAGTTTTGTAGAAAGAATTATTGGACAATTTGCAATAGTTTTTGTAGATGTAAAGAAAGAAAAACTATTTTTAATAAGAGATCGAGTTGGCCAAAAGCCTCTTTATTATACAATTGATAAAAAAGCTGTATCATTTTCCTCAAATCTTAAATCGTTAATTAAAATTAAAGAAAATGATGATCTAAATGAAAGAGAGCTCGTCAACTATCTTAATTTTGGGGTAGTTCCATCACCAAATACACTGTTTAAGAACATATCTAAATTAGAACCCGCCTCAATTATTGAAGTTGATTTTTCAGATAATGAAATTAAATATATAAAAGATACTTATTGGAAAATTGGAGATTATGTAAATAATAATAAATTTGATAAAGAAGAATTTTTTAACATATTTTTTGATTCCGTTAGGATTCGCCTTGAATCGGATGTTCCGATTGCAAGCTTTGCTTCGGGAGGCCTTGATTCAACTGCAATTATTAAAGCTTTGTATGATATGGGCAATAAAGAAATTAATACTTTTTCAATTACAAATTATGAACAAAAATATGATGAATCTAAATGGAGTAATGCCGTAGCTGAAAAGTATAAAACAAATCATACTCAGCATCAACTAGCATCTTCCATTTCAGATGAGGATATTTTTAAATCCATAGATATTTTTGATGATCCTTATTCTGATCCTTCAACTGTTCCCTCTTATATTCTAAGTAAAGGTATTTCATCTTCTTATAAGGTTGCTATTTCGGGAGATGGTGGTGACGAATTATTAGGTGGTTATGAAAGATTAAATAAGACTTTATTGAAAAAGAATGCATTAAAGAGTTCATTTGAAAATCTCTATAATCTATATCCTGCTCCTTTAGGAACCGGCAATGAGTTTTTAAATAAATCAAACAATATAGAAGTAGCATATCCTTCTTTTTTTGAAGATTTAAAGCTTCTGGGATTACTTGATATAAAACCAGAAAATCGTTTTATCCAAGAATATATGCATAATTCAGACAACCCCTATAAAGATTTATTAATATCTGATTACAAATTTTACTTATATGAAATGATGACTCACAAAATAGACAGAACTTCTATGGCAAATTCGTTAGAAGTCAGGTCACCTTTTTTAGACCATAGGCTAATAGAGTATATAATTGGTTCTGAAAATTCTTATTATGAAAATTCAAACCCAAAAAAAATAATAAAAGATTATTTGATTAAAGATTTTGATAAAGAATTTATATATAGGAAGAAGCAAGGATTTGTATTTAATCTTGAAGGTTGGGTATATAACAATCTAAACATTATTCAAGATACAATTAATGAAGGAACATATATAAATAGTTTAAATAAAAATATAATTAGACTTTTATCAATAAGAAAGTCTAGAATAAACGGTCAAAGAATATGGAGGCTCTTTTTTCTTGAACGGTATTTAAGAAATATACTTATGTAACCTTATTTAAATATGATAAAAGAATCATTACAAAAATTAATTAGATTAATAAATTTAGTAGTTTTTAAAAAAAAACTTCCTAATAAAATATCAATTTACTTTCATGAAACAGGGAAAGAAGAACTAGATGCTTTAGAAAAAATAATTATATATTTTAAAGAACGCGGATACGAATTTATCACAATAAATAGTTTTAATAAAAATTTAAACAACGATGAAAAGAATGTAGCCCTAACTTTTGATGACGGATTTTCTAATTGGATTAATGTCTTACCTATTTTTAATAAGCATGATGTCAAATCAACTTTTTTTATGAACACTATTCAATATACAGATGAATCTAAAGAAAAATTTCTATCTGATATTAAGTGTTTAGATGAAAGTCTTTTAATCAATAAAACTGATACAGAAAAAATTAAAAAAGAAGGCCATGAAATTGGTGCTCATACACACACTCACAAGACTCTAAAAAACATTAATAGAGAACAGTTTGACTATGAAATAAGTGAAAATTTAAAAATTCTAAACTCTCTAAATATTTATCCAAAAAATTTTGCTATACCTTTTGGAATGAGGAGGTATGTAAAAGACGAACAAATGAATTATTTGATTGAGGTTTTTGATTCAGTGTCTTTTGGAGAGCCAGGAATGCTTTTTAGTCAAGAAACAGGAAAAGTACAAAGGTATCCATGGAAATCAAATAAATCATTTGAATATAATATAAACAATATAAAAACAGATACATCAATATTTAATAACATTACAAAAAGAAGTGGTCTTGGATAAAGAAAAAAAATATTTATATAAAGAAAATGAAGCAAGTTTTTTTTGGATGGGGGAGCTTAGCTTTTACGAAATAGCAAACCTAAACTCTTTTTGTAAAAACAATTTTAAAGTAAATTTATGGACATATGATAAAGAATTAGAAAGTATTGGACTATCAAATCAGATAAATGTTAAAGATGCTAGGTTAATTCTTGACGAAGAATTTTTATATAAATTCAATCAAGGAAGTCAAAAATCAAACATGTCATCATTTTCTAATATATTCAGATTTGAATTATTAAGTAAATATGGTGGATGGTGGTTTGATATGGATTGTATTTGTATAAAAAATGTAAATAGTTTTATTAATCTAGCAATGGAAAATAATTTTGTAATAGGCAGGGAAAGAAAAGATTACACAGGGAGTTCAGTCCTCTTCTTTAAGGAGAAAGATGTATTAAATAACCTAATAGACACTACATGGGAGAGAATTAATAAAAATAATTATAAGTTTTACTGGGGAGAGATAGGCCCAGATTTGATAACAGAGATAATTTTAGAAAAAAATTTAATGACTGAAACTTTTGATGAAAAGTACTTTTATAAAGTAAGTCCAGGAAAGTTTTATAAATTTTTTCAAAACAATAATTTAGATAATAACAAACTTGAACAAATTTTAGCTGATTCCTATGTAGCTCATACCTGGAATGAAATGTTTAATAGGTATCTAATTAAAAAAACCAAGCTGCCACCAAAGAATAGTTTTTTATATCAGCATATTAAGTCAAATATATATGATTTATCTAATATCCCAACTTATTCAAATTTTTTTAATTGGAGATTTTTGAAATATATTAACTTTTTTATTAGAGCAATATTTAGAATAAAAATTTATATAAAGAATGTTTCTTAAAAATAATTAGACTGAAGTAAATATTTAAATTCATATGTTAAGAAAAGCAGCAGCAACAAGGTATGTTTCAAACGTAATTGGGACAGGATTCACAATAGCAAATTTATTTGTAATTACCTATTTATTGGATATTTACCAATTTGCTTTATGGGGTGTTGCAAATTCATTAATATATATATTTTCAACGATCGGCCAATTAACTTATGTTCAATATATAGAAAAATATTTTCCTAATTATTCGTTAGAAAAAATGAATTATTATTTATATAAATTTTTAAAAACTATTTTTTTCCTAACTATTTTCTGGCTCCTGTCACTTTATGGGCTTCAAGCAGTTGGATATTTTGAAAAATTCAATGCTGATAATATGTTTATTTTATTTACAATTATTTCTGCATTAACTTTTATAGAGTCATCAATAGAGCTCTCGTCAAAGTATCTTTTAGCTTTAAAGAAAACTGAGAAATATGATTTGAATGAACTTTTAATATTTAAGTTTTTAAGATTAGTTTTATTTTATATTTTGTTAACAAATGGATTTAGTGTTTACTATCTTTTATTGACAAATTTAATATTAAGATCTCTTTTATTAATTAGAGTATTAAATTTTGAATCAAAGGGTATATTTTTTATTCTTAAATCTATATTTAAATCAAATATTAAAATTGATAATTTTGAAAATCTTTCTTACACATCTTTAGCTTTTATTATTAAGTCATTCAAAGTAACATTTTTAAATGTTTTGTTTTTTATCCTTACTATTTATGCTGACAATGAAACAATTGCAAATTACTCCCTAGGGATCTTAATAATAAATAATTTAAGACCAATATTTTCTTCTTTGTCAGGATTACTAACACCAATAATTTCAACTAATATAGCCAAACAAAAAAATAGCTCTGCACTTTTTAGTCTTGTCAACTATCTAAATAAATTGACGATTGGAATAATTACATTATTAACAATATATATAACAGAATACCAATTTTTAATTGAATATTTTTTAGAGTCTTTTGATGATAATGTTTACAAAATAATATTAATTTCAGTATTTGCATCTTCAATTACTTCTTTGTACACACCTAAGTTTTTAGATATTTTATTTTCAAATAATGAAAAAAAATTACTAAGGCTTGTTGGGCTAAACTACTTTTTTTGTATAGGTCTTTATTACACATTTGAATATTTTTATAATGTAAATATTTTTTACATCTATATTTTATTTGAATTAACAAACTTATTTCTTTTTTCAGCTTTATATAAGGGCGAAAAACTATCTAACTACTTCTCTTATTCATTTTTATTTATTATTTCTTATCTTGGTTTTTATGTTTATAGTTCCCAATTAAATAGCCTGATACTTTTTTTGTGTTTGGGCTCAATAATATTTGATGGGGTTAAATTTATTAAGATATTTAATAAGTATGTAAAAATAAAAAATATTAATTATGAAACTTAATAAAAATAATCAAATATTAACTGGAAGCAACTTTTCAAATATTTCTGATATTGTTTATTCGGAATTTATATCCCATGAAGAGTACGAAAAGAAAGAACTAAGTAAAAACATTATTTTGTATAAAGAAAAAGATTATTTATTATACAAACTCTTAGATTTTGAAATTCATGAAAACTCAGTAATCTTTTGTAACAACTTAACACTTAAAAGCTTATTTAAACAATTAAACAAAATAAATGACTTTAAAAATATAAAACTAATTACACATCAGACAGATATGTCTATAGATAAAAACTTATTTGATTTAAAACCAGAATCTATTTCAAAGTGGTTTTCAGCAAATGTAAACTATCACCATGCTGATCTAATTCCGCTTCCTCTGGGTATGAGTAATTATTTTCAATTAGATCAGATGAATTCCTCAAATATTAATTTTGAAACAATATTTAAGAAGAATGAACTTAAACCAAATATATATGTAAATTTTAAAATCAGCACCAACTATAAAGAGAGAGAGGAGCTCTATAAACATTTTTCAGAAAAAAGTTGGGCAACTGTTGACTCTCCATCACTTTCAATTAATGAATACGAAGAAAAGTTAAAAAGTAGCAGCTTTGTATTATGTCCATGGGGAAATGGAATTGACACTCATCGTCTCTGGGAGGCTTTATATTACGGAAAAATACCAATAACAAAATCACATGTGACATATTCATCTACTGAAGGATTGCCTGTTCTATTTGTTGAAGACTATAAAGAAATAGATCCAAATCTACTTGAAAAATTTATTGTCGATTTATCTGAAGAAAAAATTCAATATAACAAACTCGACATTTATTCGTGGGCTAACACTATTAAAAGCAATATAGACACTAATAATGAATTTAAGGCAAGAGAGTCAATGATTGTTAATATATTTTTTAAATTAAAATTTAACGCATCAAGGAAATTAAAAAGTAAAGTAAAAGTTTTATTATTTTATTACAAACAAATAAAAAAATTACCAAAAAAAATTATTCATCTTATTAAAGAATTAAAGTAAGGATATATGAAAAATTATAATTTCTTATATTGTTTTGATGAAGGTTACAACACCCAAACACTTGCCTCAATATACTCTGTTTCTAAAAATATAAAAAATGGAAATATATCTATTTATATACTTCATAAAAATCCTGAAACATTTGAAAGTTTCGCTCAAAAAATAAAAGGATTTAATAATATAGATAAAGTAAAAATATTTAAATTTGAAAAAGATCTTAGCAATTATCCCAACTTAAAAGATAGCCATGTTTCTGAAGCAACCTATTACCGATTGTTTATTTCAGAATATATTTCTGATGAAGTAGATCATCTTATATATTTAGACTCTGATGTTTTTTGTATAAATAATCCAGAATATATATTGAATTATAAAATTAATGAATTATTAAATTCATCATATACAATTTCTGTTACAACAGAATTATTTAAAAATTCAATAAATCAAGAAATATTTAATAAGCTTAATTTAAAAAATGAAAAATATTTTAATGCCGGGGTTATGTTAATTGATTATAAGAAGTGGACCAATTTAATTAATATTGAAAAATTACTCATCTTATTAGATGAATTAAAAAATGAAATTGATAATTGGGATCAAGATTTACTAAATAAAGTATTTGATGGAAATTATTTAGAGTTAACCAATTTCTTAAATTTTAGAATTAATTCTCATGTAAAAAGAATTTTTTATCAGAATTCTTCTTTCCTTATACACTTTGCTGGCAATCATAAACCTTGGACTTTAGAAGGAGCCCTTGATGATGGATCAAGTATCTATTTTGAACTGCTGAACGAATTAGGGATAAAACCATATAATATTAAGTTAAAATCAAGGAAATTCAAATCTTTTATAAAATTATTATCTTATATCTTTACTTTAAAAATATTAAAGACAAACAGCCCTTATCATTTATTAGTCCAAATGTTTAAAGCTGTAATCAGAATATAAAATATGTTTATTAATGAAAATTTTAACTTATACTTCGATAGATGAGATTTGCACTAGTTGTTCTCGCATATAACGAATCCAAAACAATAAAGGATGTAGTTAAAGAACATTATAAAAAATTTGACAAAATCATTGTTGTAAATGATTACAGCAAAGATGACACTTCTGATAGGTTAGAAGAATTAAACAAAGAGTACGACGATTTAGTTGTAATAAATAACAAAAAAAATTATGGAGCTGGAAAATCATTTGAGATTGGGCTACAAGAATTTCTTAAAACTAATTGTGATTATTTAATAAAAGTTGATGGAGACAGCCAATTTAATTATCAAGACACTTTTAATTTAGTAGATATTATAAATGAAAAAAAATATGATTATATAAAGTGTGATAGATTTTGGGCTAAAGGTATAGATGGTAAGATACCTTTTCTAAGATATCTTGGAAATGCATTTGCTTCTTTTCTAATAAAATTTGCAACTGGTAACTGGAAAATTAATGATGCATTAAATGGTTTATTCGGAATTTCAAAGAATGTTGCAAAGAATTTTACCTTGCCAAAGTTGTTCAATAGGTATGGGTACCCTTTTTATTTGAATACATTTATTTCAAATTATTCTATTACTAATGATATTACGATTGCTCAGTATAAAAATGTAATTTCATATAGAGACGAAAAAAGCAGCTTAAATCCAGTAACAATGTTTTTTAAGTTAATCTATTTTGTAATTGTTAATTATTTTAAAAAAATAAAACTTAAAATTCAGGTTTCAGAATTGCAAATCTCTGCAATTTTAGATATTTTTTCATTAATATTATTTATGAATTTAATATTTTCAATTTATAAATTTGTAAATATTAGATATTTTGACACACCTGGGCCTCAGGGTACATGGTATGTTGTTAATTTAATATTTTTTATTTTGTTTGTAGGGGTTTTAACTTTATCTCAAAGTCAAGAATCAAGATTTAATAAAAATAAATTTTTTAATTTAAAATGATATTAAAAAAAAAGTGGTTTCTAGTCTTAATTTTTTCACTTATATTGCTTACCTTTTTAAAAATTGATTTTAGATTTGTTAATGGAATATATTGTTGTAGTGATGATTTTGATTACTACATCCATGCAGAGACAATTTCCGAAGATTTAGATTTAAATTATTCAAATCAGCTTAAAGGTATTGAAGATAAAAGATATTACCAGAATGGAAAACCTGCACCAATAGGCTATGTTGGTTCTGGTATTTTAGCCGCTCCTTTTATGGCTTTAGGAAATATTTTTGATTATCTTAGATTAAGATTATTTGATTCAAATAATTTAATGAATTATAAATTATTAATTTATTCATTTTCACCAATATTTTACTTACTCTTTTCAATTTCTTTAATATTTAAAAGTTTGAATCTTTTAAAGATTTCTTTTAAAGATTATCACTTCTTAATTTTATTTTTAGGCAGCGGAGCATCATATTATGCTTTTGAAAGATTTAGTATGACTCATGCTTATGAAATATTTGCTACCTCACTTGTTTTGTATTTTTCAACAAATTATTTTGTTGAAGATAAAAACTCTAGTCGCTATGCATTCTTGATACCGGTTAGTATTCTTATAGGCTTCACAGTTAGGTGGACAAATTATTATTTAATATTATTACCTTTGTTTATAAAATTATTGCTTAGGACTAGAAAAAAATTAATCTATGAAAAATCATTTATTTTGTCATCGATTTTTTCATTTTCTACTTTTTTATATTTAGCTTATAAAATTTATGGAGTTATAACAATTGATCCAAGAACAGCATATCAAGTTAATAATTCTGTTGCGAATATTATTAATGTAAATGTTAATGAGAATCTTGTATTTACTTATATAGATAGGGTTGCAAATATTTTTTATACACAAGAATTTGGAATTATTTATTTTATGCCAGTTTTATCCTTTTCGGTATTGCTTGCAATTAGTTATTTATTTAAAAACTATTTTGAAAGTAGAGAAGTAAAGTATTTAGAAATAATATATTTATTAGCATGTTTCCAGGTAATTTTTATTGTTGCTATGTGGAGATCAACTGCCTCAGCATACACTTTCAGATATTTATTAGCACTTTATCCTATTTCTATTATTTATTATTTTTATATTAAAGATAAATATAATTTTGAAAATTTACATAAAATTATTTTACTGCTTTCGGGACTTTCGATACTTTCTGTATTATTTTTTGAAACGACATTGGAGACTCAACTTTCTTTAGATAGGGTTTACAATTCTTTTGGAAAATATACCAGGTATACTCAGCCCCTTTATTTAACTGGATTTATTAAATCCATATTTGTATTTGATAGCTATCTTAAAATATTTACAACCAGCTTTTTAGGAAGTATAGTTTTTAAAGTCTTTCTTGTAGTATTTGGTAAATCTGAACTAACAAGCATTCTTGAAAAACTTGGCTTACCAGTTACAAATGAAGATTTTGTAATATATCTTGAAAAGCTTGATGCAATTGGTTTTGATAAGTTTTTAGTGACTTTATTCATTTGTATTTTTATAGTAAATTATATTATTAAACTATTCTCCAATAAAAAGTCTTCGTTCTGATTTAAAAAAATATATCTAGTATCTTTAAAAAGTAATGGAAAATAAAAAAATACTGCTAACAGGTGTTACGGGATTATTGGGAAGCTGGTTAGCTGAAAAACTCCTTAATAATAATTGTGAAATTAAAGGAGTTGCATTAAATGGAGAACTTGATTTCTTGCTTAAGTCAAAAAAAATATACAATGATATAGAAATAAATTATTTCGATATAGCTAATGAAGAAAAAATAAAAAAAATTTTTCAAGATGAATATGATTTAGTTATACACCTTGCTGCACAGACTCAGGTTGGAGATGCCTTAACAAACCCAATTCGAACTTTTAAATCAAACATTCAAGGCACTTGGAATATTTTGGAGACAAGTAGAGAAAATAATTTACCGGTACTTGTTGCATCATCAGATAAAGCTTATGGAGAGTCAGATGTTTTACCTTACAAGGAAGACTTTAATTTAAATGGTAATTATCCATATGAAGTTTCAAAATCAACAACAGATCTTTTATGTAAAACATATAAGACTACATATAGTTTAAATGTTGCGACTTTAAGATGTGGAAACATTTATGGAGGAGGAGATTTAAATTGGGAAAGGTTAATTCCAGGAGTTATTAAGTGGTTGATAAATAATGAAACTCCAGTATTAAGAACAAATGGAACATTTAAAAGAGACTGGGTCTACGTAGAAGATGTAGTGCAGGCCTACATTGGTGTTGGTGAAGCCTTGCTAAATGATGAAATTGAAGTCTCGGACTCTTATAACTTTTCAAGCACAGAGTACCTAAGTGTTATGGATGTATATAAAAAAATAATATCAAAATTTTCAGAATCCTATATTGAACCAATAATAAAAGAAGATTCTGATTATGAAATTAAAGACCAATATTTAAGCTCCGAAAAGATAAAAAAAGAACTTGGGATCAATTCAACTTATAACATGGATTCAGCATTGAGTGAAACAATTGAGTGGTACCAGTCATTTTTGAAAGAACTCTAGTTTTTATAATTAATTAATTCTGATTAAAAATTAAAAATTGTTTAAAATTGTCCTATGAAGCTCATAGGAACATCGTCAATATTTCCAGAAGTAAAATATTATGAAAGTAAAACCTTTCAAGATCATAGAGGAAAATTTTCAAAACCATTTTTTGGCACATTATTAAATGATGAATTTAATAATTCCTATGAGGTTATAGTGTCAAAATCAAAAAAAGATGTAATAAGAGGTTTACATTTTCAACTTCCACCTCAAGATGTGAGTAAAGTGGTCTTTTGTTTAGAAGGATCAATAAAAGATGTTTTTGTTGACTTAAGAAGTGGGAGTACTAATTATGGAAAATCTGATTTTAAATATCTTGA
>MDSZ01118806.1_pt1 | contig 15407 bp, 18 predicted proteins | sample 811201 | NCBI WGS metagenome assembly MDSZ01 (sample SAMN05326647, study PRJNA326480) | marine metagenome | isolation source: seawater | place: Indian Ocean: North | collected 2010
CAGAAGTTGGTAGTTCTGTTTTAAGTGATTCAATCTTACAGTCTATGATTAGAGATGCTGAGCTTCGTATTTTTAGAGAAGTTGATGCTGATTATATGAGAGAATACGCAACTGCAAATCTACAAACAAATTCACCATATTTAGAATTACCTAATGCTTCAGGTTCATCAGGAACTCAAACTACAAGAAGGTCAATAATTGTAAGGTCTTTTTTAGTATATGATTCAACCCAATCTCCAACAACTAAAGAATATTTAGATAAAAGAGATACTAGTTTTATTTTTGAATACAACTCAACAGGAGCAACAGGAGTACCAAAATACTACGCTAATTGGAAAGAAACGACTTTGATTATGGCACCTGCTCCAAATGCTCAATACCAAGTACAATTGAGTTATATCTATACTCCAGATGCTTTAACATCTACAAATACTACAACTTACCTTTCTAATAATGTGCCTGATTTATTGTTTTATGCGACCATGATACAGGCTTATGAATTTCTGAAAGGCCCGATGGATATGTACAAAATCTATTCAGACAAGTATAATGTAGCTATACAAAGTTTTGCGTTAGAGCAAATGGGTAGAAGACGTAGAGACGAGTATATGGATGGAGTGCCGAGAGTTAAAATTCCTTCGCCTTCACCAAATAATTAGAAATTTAAATAAGGAGAAATAACATGGCAATTACACAAGCAGTAGCCAATTCATTTAAAAAAGAAATCCTTGAGGGAGTTCATGATTTAGAGAATGGTGGCGACGTTTTTAAACTAGCATTATATACATCACAAGCTACATTAAGTGCAGCTACAACTTCATACACAACAGGTAATGAAGTGTCAGCGACAGGACAATACGCAGCAAAAGGCGGTACATTACAAAGTCAACAAACTTCATTAGCAACAGGCGGAGTCGCTATCGTAGACTTTGCTGATTTGTCTTTCACAGGTGTTACGTTAACTGCAAGAGGTGCATTAATCTATAATTCAACTGAAGCAAACAAAGCAGTATGTGCTCTTGATTTTGGTGCTGATAAAACAGCAACTTCTGGAACATTTACTATTCAGTTTCCAAACTTTACCTCTTCCGCAGCGATTTTAAGAATAGCGTAATAAGCGAGGAGATTATGAATGGCCACTTGGGGCTCACAAACATGGGGATTTGCTAACTGGGGAACACTCGGTGATGCAACCATTGAGCTTAGTGGCCTTTCGACTACTTCAAACGTAGGTTCAGTAGAGGCTCAATCTGTTCCAGGTTGGGGAACTCAATATTGGGGTGCAGGAGAATGGGGAGATTTAAAATCTCCAGAAGTTCCTTTAACAGGAATTGAAATTACTCCTAATATTGGTTCTGCAATTGGACGAGGTGGAGCAAATGCTACACCTTCTGGTGTTCAAGTATCAGGTTCAACAGGACAACTATCTTACATTGCAACTTACGAAGTATCAGGTATTGCTGCAACAACATCATTAGGTAACGAGTTTGGTGGAGAACTTGTTGAAGTTCCTGTAACTTCTCCATCAAATGATGAATGGGGATTAGAGGCTTGGGGTAATGGACAATGGGGTCTTGGAGATGGAATCTCTACTTCACTTGGAAGCCCAACAATTATAGGAGAGGCTACTGTTTCTCCTACGGGTGTAAGCTTAACACCTAGTGTTGCAGGTGCCGTTGCAGGTGCAAGTGCTTTAGTTTTACCTACAGGCGTTGAAGCAAGCACATCATTAGGTAACGAGTTTGGTGGTGAAGTTGTAGAAGTCTCTGTTACATCACCAGTAAATGATGAATGGGGAACTGAACCTTGGGGTCAAGGATTCTGGGGCGTTGGAGATGGAGTAACTATATTTACAGGAACTCCTGATTTATCAATTACTGCAGATGTACCATTAACAGGTGTAGAACTTTCACCTAGTCTTGGTCAGGTTGAACAAAACACTATTTATGACGTAACTGCTGTAACAGCAACAACAGCTGTAAATGATGCATTCGGTGGTGAAGTTGTAGAAGTTCCTGTTACAACAGCTTCAGCTCAACCATGGGGTAATGCTCCTTGGGGTGAAGGTCAATGGGGTCAATCTGTTGGAACTGATATAGGTATTGGCGGAGAAGAAGTAGCTGTACCATCGGTTGAAGTTGACGTTACAGGTGTATCTTTAAGCTCAAATCTTGGAAGTTTATCTATAACAGGTAATTCAAATGTATCATTAACAGGATTAGCTTTAGATATTCAACAAGGTGATGAGGACGCATTTACTAATGTAAGAGTAAGCGTAACAGGGAATAATATAGGAACTTTTGTAATTGGCGATTTCCAAGCAGGAATTAGTGATACTGCATCACCAACGGGAGTGACAATCACTCCAAGTACAGGTATAATAAGCTTAAACGCATGGGCTGTTGTTGACCCTGGATCAAGTCCAACTTGGACGGTAGTTGACAAGGCAGCATAGACGAAATAAAATTATATTAATAAAGGATTAAAAATATGGCATCAAGTTATTCTACAGATTTAAAACTGGAACTAATGGTAACAGGGGAAAACTCTGGAACATGGGGAGATAAAACTAATACAAACTTAAACTTAGTACAACAAGCAATTGCAGGTTATGAAGCTATTGATGTTGCATCAGCAGATGTAACTCTTGCGATGACTAATGCAACTTTATCTAATGCTAGAAATGCTGTACTAAACTTAACAGGAACTTTAGCAGGGACAAGAGTAGTAAATGTACCTGACGGTATCGAAAAAACTTATATTGTAAAAGATAGCACAACAAGATCTGGAAACACATTAACATTCAAAACAGTCAGTGGTACAGGCGTAACTATCGTTGAAGGTAAAACTCACATAATTTATGTTGATGGCACAAATGCTGTTGATGTATTTTTCTTAAAAGATGTTGTCGAAGATACTTCTCCTCAATTAGGTGGTAACTTAGATACAAATTCACATAACATTATTATTGACGATGATCATCACATTACTGATGAAAACAGCAATGAGCAGTTGACTTTCCAAACAACAGCTTCAGCTGTAAACAATACACAAATGACTAACGCAGCTACAGGAAATGCTCCTGAAATAGCAGCGATCGGTGGTGATTCAAATGTTGATTTAAATATTAGACCTAAAGGCATTGGAAGAGTAGACTTAGGTGCTGCAAAAATTATACAAACTGCTGAAAAAGTTACATCTGAAGCAACGGCTGCTACAGGAACAGTAAACTTCGATGTAATTACACAAGCAGTTTGGAACTTTACTTCTGATGCATCAGCAAACTGGACTTTAAACATTAGAGGAGATGGTTCAAATTCATTAGATTCAATTATGGATACTGGAGAATCAATAACAGTGGCTCATATAGTTAAACAAGGTGGAACAGCTTATTACAATTCAGCCGTACAGGTTGATGGATCGGGAGTAACTCCTGAATGGCAGGGTGGTTCTGCACCAACAGGTGGAAACGCTAACTCACTTGACGTTTATGCATACACTGTTATAAAGACAGGGAGTGCTGCATTTACAGTATTAGCATCACAAACCCAGTTTGCGTAATAGATTAGGAGTAAAAAGTTTATGCCATTAATTGGTTCAAGAGGGGCAGCAACAACAAAAGCCTTTGGTTTCACTGCAGGAGGACTAGTAGCAGTAGAAGTTGATTACATGGTTCTTGCTGGAGGGGCATCGGGTGGTGCTCATATCGGCGGAGGAGGCGGAGCCGGCGGGTTGATTACAAGTTACCCAAGTGTCTCCCCACAAATTACAATGGAACCAGGTGAATCTTTTTCAATTACTGTTGGAGGCGGCGGATCTGCCGTCGGAGGTAACTCTTCAGGAAACGCAGGAGGTGGCTCTTCATTAGCAGGCCCTGGTATTTCTACAATCTCTACAACAGGTGGAGGCGGTGGAGGCCGATGGGATGGAATCGCTGGAAATCCAGGAGGATCTGGAGGGGGCGGCGGAGGCCGTTCGGGATCTAACTTTGGATCAGGTATTCCAGGACAAGGAAATCCTGGTGGCGGATCTAATTGGTTTGGAACTGGCGGCGGAGGCGGAAAAGGTGCCTCTGGTTCAAATGCGCCTAGTAACACAACAGGTGGACCTGGCGGTGATGGATTAACTACAGATATTGATGGATCTTCAAAAGCTTACGGAGCAGGCGGAGGCGGAGCAGGAAACAATGCACCAGGAGGAATTGGTGGATCTAGTGGAACGGGTGGTCCAGGAGGCCCTCAATCTGGTGGAACAGCAGCAGTTGCAGATCGTGGATCTGGAGGCGGAGGCGGCGCAATTCCGGGTGGTCCAGGAGCAGCAGGATCAGGTGGTGTTGTTATTATAAGAGGTCCAGCTAAATCAGAATTTACAGTTGCTCCAGGTACTAACACAGTATCAACTGCACCTGGTGGTGAAAAAATAGCTAAGTTTACAGTTTCGGGAACAATACAACATGGGTAATATATAATGGCACATTTTGCAGAACTAAATGAAAATAATTATGTTTTAAGAGTTGTTCGTGTAGGGGATGATATTGAAACATCAGATGGTCCATTAGGTGACAACGATATGCATGTTGATGGTGAAACATGGTGTACAAATTTTTTTGGTGGAACTTGGAAGCAGACTTCTTTTACAGGTGCATTTAGAAATATGTACGCTGCGGCTGAAAGCTATTATGACGCAAGTACAGATGAATTTTATCCACCTAAACCATATGCTAGTTGGACTTTGTCTGATGATAAACAATTTTGGAAAGCACCAATAAGTGAACCACCTCCACCAGAAACTCCAGAAGATTTTAATCCTATTTATGCATGGGATGAAAATCTTGGAACTTGGGTTGGTACTATAGATGATGGACAAACTCGTCATCAATGGGATGTAAATACCCTTTCTTGGATACCTCTATCCTAGTTTTTAAACCATTGACATTAATACATCTGGATTATATATCTCTTTCATGAAAGTGACATTTTATGAAACTCCAAAATAATTATTGGTACTTCCCTGGCGCATTAAGTAATAAACTTTGTGATAGTATTATTAAAAAAGGTCTTAAGCAAAAGAAAAAATTAGCTATGACTGAAGGCATAATTCCTAATAAAATTTCAAAAAAACAATTAGCTAACTTAAAAAAGAAAAGAGATTCTCATGTTGTTTGGTTAAATGACGAAGAATTATATTCTGTTATTACTCCTTATATATTTGAAGCAAATAAAAATGCTGGGTGGAATTTTGAGGTAGACTGGTTTGAGTCTATTCAATTTACTATATACAATGGTAAGAAAAAACAATTCTACGATTGGCACAAAGATTCTATTTCAGCACCTTATAAAACAGAAGATCCTAATTTTGATGGTAAGATAAGAAAACTATCTGCATGTGTTTCTTTGTCTAATCCGTTAGATTATGTTGGAGGAGATTTTAAATTTAGTGTAAGAGATGAATCCAAGAAAGAAAAAATAATGACTTGCAAAGAAATTAAAACAAGAGGCACAATAATAGTTTTTCCATCTCATTTGTGGCATACAGTAACCCCAGTTACAAAAGGGATAAGACACAGTTTAGTTATTTGGGGGTTAGGTCAACCTTTTAGGTAACATTATGAAAAAAATTGTTGTAGTCGGAGGCGGTACTGCTGGATGGTTAACAGCATTATATGCCAAACATATATTTCCAAATAAAGATATTACTTTAGTTGAAAGTAATTCTATAGGTATTTTAGGAGCAGGAGAAGGAACAACACCTGCGTTCGTAGGTTTTCTTAATGGAATTGGAATTGATGTTTATGATTTAATATCTCAAACAAACGGATCTATAAAACAAGGTATCAGTTTTGAAAATTGGAATGGTGATAATAAAAAATATTTCCATGAATTTTATACTACTAATAATTTAAATCACTTTTCATTTAGACCATTTTTTACAAGTGTCTGTTATCATTATTATATAAAAAATTTAATAACTCAAAAACAACCTTTAGATAATTTTCTTTACCCATCTAGAATTAGTTACAAAAATAAAGTAGATCCAAGAAATGTATTATTTGCTCTTCACTTTGATGCAAATGTATTAGCCGATTATTTAAAAAACATTGGATTAGAACGAGGTATTAAAAGAGTAGAGGGAGTCGTTGAAGACGTAGAACTGAATTCAAAAGGAGATGTAAAAACAATCATAACTAAAAATAAAAAAATAAAATCTGATTTTGTATTTGATTGTACGGGATTCAAAAGACTTATTATAGGAAAGATATATAAAACTAAATGGGTAAGCTATGAGAAATGGTTACCTATGAATAGTGCAATTGCTTTCCCAATGAAACCAGAAAAAACAAAAACAATACCTTATACACAAGCTATTTGTATGAAGAATGGGTGGATTTGGAAAATACCTTTACAGCACAGATATGGAGCTGGCTACATTTACGACAAAAATTATACGGATGAAACTAAAGCTCTTAAAGAAGCAGAAACTAAATTACGTAAAAAATTAGAAGTTGTTAATAGATTTAGTTTTAGTGCAGGTAGATTTGAAAAGATCTGGGTCAACAATTGTATTGCTATTGGTTTGTCTTCTGGATTTACAGAGCCTTTAGAAGCTACTTCTATTTGGCTAAGTGTTACTCATTTAGAGATGCTAAGGCATTATCAAGGTGGTATGAATAATAATGATCAAAATTTAAAAGATAATTATAATAAATTTGTTGCTGAGAATAATGATGTTGTTAAAGATTTTATATTTTTACATTACCTATCAAAAAGAAAAGACAGTAAGTTTTGGAAAGATTTTCAAAAGAAAAGATTTCCTTTGTATAAAGAAATACCTTTTTTAAATAACTTCATTAATAATAAACATAGTATCTATGACCATAATCTTATGAATGGCCCTCTTGGTTTTGGAATAGAGAGTTTCTTTCAAGTGGGTCATGGATTAGGTTTGTTAAAATTTCCCAAAGAAGAATGGTATAAAACACAACAACCGACTACTAAACAATATATTGAAAGAATGAAGGAAGCTGAAAAAAGAAGTGCGATGAACCATAAAGAATTTTTAGAAAGGTTAAAACGTGGAGTACGCTTTTAGCAGTAGTGGATTTAAAATAGTTAGAAAAGCTATTTCAAAAGAATTATGTGATTTTTGTTATGAATATCTTTTATTAAAAAAAGATGTAGCTAGACAATTATTCTTACATCAAATTGCAGATCCTCATCAAGATATATGGGGAACTTATGATGATGGTGATGTACCACAAACTTATTCTCATTACGCGGACATAGCAATGGAAGTACTTTTAAAAAGATTAAAACCTGTTGTTGAGAAAGCGACTAAATTAAAACTTGTAGAAAACTATTCTTACTTAAGAGTATACAAATATGGTGATGTATTAAAACGACACCAAGATCGAGACTCATGTGAAATATCAACAACCCTAAATATAGGTACGGACAAAGTATGGCCTATTTATATGAAAAACCATAAAGGAGAATATAAGATATTGTTATCACCTGGAGATATGCTAATCTATGAAGGAATTATTTTAGAGCATTGGAGAAAAAAGTTTACAGGTAAAAACTGTGCACAAGCTTTTTTTCATTACAATGATATAAGAAAGTCTGGACATAGAAGTAAATATGATGGAAGAGAATCTTTAGGATTACCTAGTTATGCCAAAAAGAAATAAAACACATTTAATAATAAATAATTTTTTTACTGAACCAGATAAAATTGTTGCGTTCGCACTGAAACAAAAGTTTTATAATAAAGAAACTCATCCAGATAAAAAAGCTATGTTAGCTTTTCCTGGACACAGAACTGAATTTCTACACATTCACAAAAATAAAAAAATGTATAATAAAATATCTTCTATGCTTTCTAAAGCTGCACAATTGTTTTTAGAAAAAGATGACTTTAAAGCAAAACTACGTATTGCGTTTTCTTATACTGATAAGGATGTGTACATGCCTCAGTTTCATACAGATAATGATGAGCTCAAAGGCAACACTTATGATCATGCTTTTGCAGGGGTTGTATATTTAAATAAGGATGCTCCTCTAAGTGCTGGAACAATAGTGGTTGTAAATAATAAAGGCTTTAAGTGTAGTAATGAGTACAACAAATTATTTATGTATGACTCTAATTTAAAACATTCTGGAGCAGGTACTTTTGGAAAAAATAAAAAAGATTCTAGGTTAGTATTAACTTTTTATTTTGGTGTGTTTAAGTGATAAAAACTATAAACACTGGATTGCCTCAAGAATTTAACGACAAAATCATAAAAGAATTAGCTGGTAGTCATTTATGGAGAATTGCTACAGATGATGAAAAAGGTTTTATAGATATAACGGCGAAAGGTAAGAAAGATACTGGCTTTAGTTTCACTACTTTAAGAGAAAATGAAATTAATCAAATAGGAAGTTTTTGGAACTCTCTTGCAGAAATTATATTTTATGTTGTTTGTTCAAAAGCTAAAATAAAAGACGCAAAAATATATAGAGTGATGTATAATTTTTACACCCCATCAGCTGAATGTATCCCACATCAAGATATGAAAGATGATAATCATTTTAGTATTCTATATAATTTTCATACTAATGATGGTGGGACATATATAGAAAATAAATTTTATCCCAGTAAAGCTTCTCAAGCATTAGTATTTGATAGCAATTTAATACATAGAGGCGCTGCACCTAAAAAATATTTAGGTAGATTAAATCTAAATATGATATGCAGATATACTTAAATATCCATCTGATTATATTTTTCTTTAAAACCTAATTTTCCTTTTATAAAATAACTTGCTCCTAACATAATTCTTGTTTCAGGACCTTCATGTTTTCCAGACTCATGGCTTATATTAGCAGGGAATATAATTAAATCTCCCGTAGTGATAGGTATTTTCCAAGTTAAAGAATTAAAATAATTATAATTTTTAATTTTATAATCAAAATTAAATCCTGATTGAATAATTGATTCAGGTGTTGAAAAAGATAAGGATCCATTGTGCGCTTGAGCATAGTAAGTAGAACTAAATATAGATCCTGGATGATTGTGGTAAGGATGGGATCCTCCTTTTTTTTGTAAAGTACACCAACTGTTTGACATATAAAAGTCGTCTTCAACTTCTAAAACTTGATCTACATACTCACAAAACTCACTCCAAACTATATCTTTTATTCTTTTTAGTTTCTTGTGGTTAAGGATTGAATCTTCTACACTTAACATAGTGTCCGATTCATTGTGCTTAACATAAGGTATCTTTTTAATGTGGTTGAGTTCTATCTTGTTTAAAAATTCTCCAGTAGATATTTTAAGTATAGGTTGACCACCAAAAGAAATTAATGTTTTTTTATACATAAGAAAACCAACCTGTAATAATATATTTTGTTTGATCGCTTATTATTCCTCGATGAGTATGAGTAAAGTCAGGAGGCCAAATTAAAGTTAAACCTTCTTTAGCTTCAGTCTTTACTTTTTGATATAAGAATTCTGTGCCTCCCTTTTTAACTGTATTTAAATAGGTCATAAACACTAATACTCTATGCATTGAATCTCTATTAGTTCTTTCACAATGATACTTTTTAAAACCTTCTCCTTTGTTATACTTCTGTATGTTCATTACATTAGAGATACCAAACCTGTCATATAATTTATCGGGTTCAGGATATTTTTTTAAATATTTATTTAATATTTTTATAAGAGCTTTATTATAGGGCTGTATAAATTCTTCTTGTACATGTACACCGATATCCATACTCGCTTTAACTTTAGGGTCGACCTCTTTTCTGTCATTTCTACCTACTGTTCCAGGACCATGTCTATGGGGATTACTTTCAAAAAAATGTATTAAGTCTTTACAGATTTTCTTATCAATATATCCCCCATCAATAAAGGTATCTTTTTTAATAGCATTGATTTTCATAATATTTCACTGTTTTATTCTCTATATCCTATTATAGCGATTTTTACTAATGTTTATAGATTAGGATATCTAGTGTATAATACCCACATGCCGTTAACAAAAGTAAACTTTACACCAGGATTTAATAAACAATCATCTGCCTCTGGAGCCGAAAACCAATGGGTAGACGGAGACTTTGTTAGATTTAGATATGGAATGCCTGAAAAAATAGGTGGATGGTCAGAAATAATGGATAAACAACTAGTAGGAGCAGTACGAGCTTCACATAGTTGGACAGATTTAGAGGGTCGAAGATACATGGCTCTGGGAACAGATAAACTTTTATACGTTTATGATGGTGATGATTTCTATGATATCACTCCTTTTGATTCTTCTTTAGCACAAACAGGATGTAATATAACCACGACTAACGGGTCACGAACCGTTACAATTACTACAGGATCAATTCATAACTTACAACCAGGTGATATCTTAACTTTTGAAAATGCAGGATCTTTTACTGCGGGTCAAACAGCTTATGTAGCAAGTGATTTCGACAATGTTTTATTCGAAGTGCAGTTAGCACCAACTAATACTACTTTTACAATTTTGATGCCTAATGCTGAAACAGGAACAGGTGCTACAAATGATGGAACATTAGATATCAAACCTTACAATATTGTAGGTCCTTTGTTGCAAGCTTATGGATATGGATGGGGTACAGGTCTTTATGGAGCTTCAACTTGGGGTACTCCAAGAACAACATCTCAAGCTGTTCTAGATCCAGGTACTTGGTCTCTAGATAATTTTGGAGAACTGTTAATTGCAACTATAAAAAATGGTCAAACTTTTTCATGGGATCCAAATAGTGGTGTTTCGGTAAGAGCATCTGTTATATCAGGAGCTCCAACAAGATCTGTAATGAGTATGGTATCAGACAGAGATAGGCACTTAATTATTTTAGGCACAGAAACTTCTATAGGAAATACAGTGACACAAGATAAAATGTTTATAAGATTTTCAGATCAAGAATCTTTGACAACTTACGCAGCTACCTCTACAAATACAGCAGGATCTTTTAGAATTGATAGCGGAACAAAAATTGTGGGTGCAGCAAAAGCCAAAGATTATAATTTAGTTTTAACTGACACTTCTGCATTTTTAATGCAGTTTGTAGGTCCACCATTTACATTTAGTATAAGACAAGTTGGATCGAACTGTGGTTGCATGGGTCAAAATGCAATTGTTTATGCAAATGGTGCAGTTTATTGGATGTCAGACTCAGGAGGATTTTTTGTATTTGATGGTACAGTTAAATCACTTGGTTCTTTAGTTGAAGATTTTGTATTTCAAACTAATAACAATGCACCAGGTTTTAACTTTGCAAACGGTGGTGAGCTAACTTATGCAGGACACAATAGTCTTTTTTCTGAAATTTCTTGGTTTTATCCAAGTGCAAATTCTAATTATATAGACAGAGTTGTTACTTATAACTATGCTGAAAATACCTGGACTACAGGAACATTAGCAAGAACTACATATGAAGATGCACATATTTTTCAAGAACCTATTGCAACAGAATTTTTATTATCGATTGCTCCTAATCAGCCTACTATCCAAGGTGTATCAAATGGAGCTTCAAGGGTGTTTGAGCATGAAGTTGGCACAAATCAAGTATTAGCTGATGGAACTACTAGTGCTATTTCTGCCTTTATTAAATCAGGTGATTTTGATTTAGACGCTCAAGGAGATGGAGAATATTTTATTAAGATAAGAAGATTTATACCTGATTTCAAATATATAAACGGTAATGCTAAAGTAACTTTAGAACTAAGGGATTATCCTGCTAACATTCAAACGGGTTCACCGTTGGGGCCATTTACAATTTCATCAACTACAGATAAAGTAGATACAAGAGCAAGAGCAAGACTTGCTGCAGTAAAAATAGAAAATGATGGAGCAGATCAAAGTTGGAGATTCGGTCAATTTAGATTTGACATTCAACCTGATGGAAGAAGATAATGGCTAAAGTACAAGTATTTTTACCTGAACCACCAAAAGAATATAATACAGATTCTTTTAGACAAATTAATTTATCTTTAGAACAATTACAAAATCAATTAAATACTTCATACCAACAAGATCAAAAAAACGAAAATGAAACTTTTAATTATTTTTTATCATGACCATAAGATATAAAAATCAAGGATTCACACAAGCAGATACAAATTTAAATGTAGTTTTGACTTGTCCTACAGATGCTACTTTGATTGTAAAAAGTATTTATTGTGCAAACAATGATGCATCGTCTGCTATAGATGTTAATGCAAGTTTGGTTGATTCATCAAACTCAAATACTGAACATGAATTTTTCAGGGATAACATAGCTGCAAAAACACAAGTCAATGCTTCCCCTCAAGGTATTAATTTAGAGGCGGGCGATAAAATAAAAATTCAAGCATCTACAGGAAGTAGCAAAATACAAGGTGTTATTAGTTACGCTCAAATAGATAGATCTCAAGAAAATGGCTAGACAAAAATTTGTAAATTTTACACCTAGACCTAAGCCTAGAAAACGTCCAAGACGTCACACTAAAAGACTTAACAAACATGCAAAAAGATGTTATAAGAAATATAACCGACAAGGTAGAAAACAATGACACAAAAAACAATAATAATTAATGGTGAAGAAGTTCCCGTAATCCCAGCAAAAGCTGAGGAAGAAGTAAAAAACAAAAGAACAGGAAAAGTATATGCTAGCAAAGATGAGTTTGATTCTGATGTTGCTGATTCCAATACTGATACTACTGCGGATGATCTTCAAATCAACCAAAAAATAACAGTTGCATCTCTTCAGGTATTTGGTAAAACTAAATCATAATGCAACCAGCAGGTGGAACTGAGATACAATTAGCATATCTAAAAAAACATTGCGATGAAGGTGTGCTTAATTCTGTTCAAATCACTACCTCAATACCAGAAAAAGAACCATTAGATCCTGTTAAACCAAATATACTTTGGCTTAAAAATTCTTACGATCAACCTAATTTAGCACCTTGGTTTCAAAATAAAGACAATCATAACAAATATGATTGGTATGTGTTTAATAGTCATTGGAGCTTTGAAAAATATAGATACTTTTTTAGGATACCTGAAGACAGGTGTACGGTCATAAAAAACGCAATCGATTATGACGAGTTACAATTAAGAACAGATTTTAGTCCGAGAACAAAATTAAAGATGTGTTACATCTCAACTCCATGGAGAGGACTAGAAGTAGTTTTAGCTGCCATGGAATCATTACAAGAAAGAGATCCAGACATCACATTAGATGTGTATTCAAGTACAATTATTTATGGTCAACAATTCAAAGATCATAATGATAAAGAGTATGAAACTTTATATCAAAAAGCAAAAGACTTACCTAATGTAAATTATATGGGTTACTGCGATCATAGAAGTTTAATGTTCAAACTAAAAGATTATGACGTTAATTGCTTTCCAAGTATTTGGGAAGAAACATTTTGTATATCTGCTATGGAATCATTAGCAGCGGGTCAATTACTTATAACCACGGATCTCGGTGCAATACCAGAAACTTGTGCAGAGTTTCCAATATATATACCTTTCACACGGAACAAAGCTAGTCTAGCAAAACAAGTAGCTGAATGTTGTGTTGAAGCAAAAAGAATTCTTAATAATGATCTTACAAATGTATTTAGATTTCAACAAGAATATTATAAACGGTTTTACAATTGGAAAAATATGGGTAAAAATTGGGAGAATTTTCTAAAAGGAGTAATACATGTCAAACGAAACAAATAAAAACCACATTATGATATGTACTCCTGTACATTCAGATGTATCAATACATTTTATGAGAGCTTGTTTAGATTTACAAAAAGAATGTATTATAAATAAAATAAAAATTACATTTCAACTGATGAAATCATCATTAGTTACACAAGGGAGAAACTTATTAGCTTCTGCTTTTATGAACTCAGATGCAGAGTATATGTTATTTATTGATTCCGATGTAGAATTCAGCACAAGATCTGTGCTTAGATTAATGAAATCTCCTCATGAAATATCTTTGATACCATATCCTATTAAGCAGAAGACAGATGCTAAGTTTAGAAAAGATTTTGAAACAAGACCTGATGATGACATAAATAGTATGGGTCATTTGTTTCCAATTGAGATACCAGACATAAAAGATATTAGACCTGTAGATGGATATATAGAAGTAGTCAAAGGACCAACAGGTATGATGATGATTAAAAAGTCTGCGTTTGACAAGCTAAAAGAACATTACAAAGAACTTGTCATCAAACAAAAGACACTTATGAATGGTGAGCTTATAGATAGACCTAATTATTATAATTTTTTTGACACATATTGGAGTCCTTCAAAGAAAACTTATATGGGAGAAGACTTTTATTTCTGTCAGCTTTGGAGAGCAATTGGAGGTAAACTTTTTGCCTTATGTGACGAAGAAATAAGCCATATTGGGGAATACAAATATACAGGTAAAGTCAAGGACGAATTCTATAAAGTTGACTGATATTGAAGAATAGCTATATATAAGTTAAAATACCATAATAACTAGTTTAAATATTATGGATCCATTTACTATAGCATTAGCAACCTTTGGCATACAGAAGCTTAGAGGTAAATCAACAAAGCGTTCAATAAGAGACGCTGCAATTGCAGCCGGTTTAGGCCAATTAGGTGGTATGGCAGGTGTAGGTCCTTTCAAAGCTTTTGGTTCAACATCATTACCTGGAATGACAGGACAATTTTTAGGAGCAAATCCTGCAGCAGGAACAATGGGTCCTGTAACAGCTCCGACTATTGGACAACAATTTGCATCGACTCCTGCAGGGGGCGGTATAAGTAAATTAATTGGAGAGAAAGATTTAATAAACACAAAAACAGGTGAAGTCACAAGAGAGGGTTCTGGATTCTTAGGACTATCTCCTGGTATGCAATTAGGATTAGGCTCTGCAGGGTTAACAGCTCTTGCAGGTGACGATGAAGATCCTGAAATGCCTGAAGGTACAAGACCAGAAGATTACAAAAAAGCAAAAGAGAAAGCTGATGAACAGCTTAAAAATATTTTAGATACATATCAATATGATACTTCAGATGCCATGAGTCAGGCAGGTATGAGTCCTTACAATTATAGTAGCAATCCTTTGTATACTTTTCATAAGGGTGGTATCGCAGAGGTAAAAAAATTTAATCAAGGTGGTATAAATTATTTACCATCAAAAACAGATCATGACGAAAAAGATTACAACAATTATGTGAGAGCAGAGGGTTATGTAGAGGATGGCTCAGGCAATGGAGACAAAGACGAAGACACAATGTTAGCTCAATTAGCTGATGGTGAATTTGTTTCAAGAGCCGATGCAATATTGGGGGCAGGTATCATGGAAGGTGCCAACCCTGCAAGTTATAAAGACATGAGAAAAAAAGGAGCAGCTTTCTTTTATGGACA
>MDSZ01114216.1_pt1 | contig 15406 bp, 16 predicted proteins | sample 811201 | NCBI WGS metagenome assembly MDSZ01 (sample SAMN05326647, study PRJNA326480) | marine metagenome | isolation source: seawater | place: Indian Ocean: North | collected 2010
CGCATCAAATGTTTTGCTAAGAAACCAGCACCAAACAGAGCTATTATTTTCTGATTATTTTGCATTTTTATAATATTAACATTATATATGGTTTTAGGTATGACTAAAATTTATAAGTTTCAAGATGATTTATCGTCTGACGCCTTAAAAGAATTAGAAAAACATTCAAGTCTTGCAATAGATACTGAGGGATCAGGTTTACAGATTCCTCATAGAGACAAACTGAGTTTGGTACAATTTAGCTCTGGAAATAATGATGCTTACATCATCCAACCTAATCGAAAAACTTATAAAGCACCAAATATAGTAAAAATTTTACAAAATAAGAAGATTACAAAAATTGGCCATTATTTAAGATATGATGTGTCTGGACTTGAATATTTTTTGAAATGTAAAGTTGAAAATATTTTTGATACCAAAATAGCAAGTAAATTGTGTAGAACTTATACGCAGTCACATGGCCTTAAAGACCTAGTATTAGAATTTTGTAATAAAAAAATGGACAAAAGATTAGGAAGTAGCGATTGGAATAAAGACTTAAATGAATTAAGTGATGCACAACTGCAATATTGTAGTAACGATGTAATATATTTACATAAAATAAAGGACGCGCTTTATAAAATGTTAGTAAGAGAAAATAGATTAGAGCTTTATAATAATAGTATTCAATTTTTAAAAACAAGAATTAAATTAGATCAATCTGGATTTACAGAAGATATTTTTCAACATTAAAATGAGTAAAGATATACTAACTGCAAAAAAAACTGTTGAGACTGAAATTAAGGCTTTAAAAAAACTTCGCATGAGTTTTAATAGTTCTTCTCAATTTTCAAAAGCTGTGAACGTTCTCGATAGAATGAAAGGAAAATGTCTGGTAGTGGGTGTTGGTAAAAGTTATATTATTGGACTTAAAGTATCTTCTACGTTAGCTAGCTTAAGCATTCCAAGTGTAGCTTTTTCAGCAAATGATTTGCAACATGGTGGACTTGGTGCAATTCAAAAAAATCACGACTGCTTATTAGTCTTTAGTGTTTCTGGTGAATCATCTGAATTAAATAGTATTTTAAGATACGCTAATAGATACAATGTTCCTGTGATAGGAGTAAGTTGCAAATCTAATTCGATGCTTCTGAAATATTCAACTGTAAAAATATTGCTACCGAAAGTTATTGAAGCCGGACATAGCTTAGCACCAACATCTTCTTCATTAAATTTTCTTTCTTGGGGAGACGCTCTTGCTATAGCTTGTATGAAAAGAAAAAAATGGACAAACAAAAAATTTATATCTACCCATCCTTCTGGATCTTTGGCAACCTCGCTAATTCAAGTAAAAGAAATAATGTCTACAGGTAAGGAAATTCCCATGGTCAGCTCAAATAAATCTATGCGAGAAGCTATAAAAGAAATGACTAAGAAAAGATTAGGGATAGTTTGTGTTAAAGAAAAAAATGGAAAAATAAATTTAATTACAGATGGAGATATCAGAAGAAATAGCAACAATCTTTTCAAAAAGAAAATAATAAAAGTATGCAACAATAATCCAACATGGATAGCCGATTCAGTAACTGCCCTTTCTGCAATAAATACAATGAATAATAAAAAAATAACTTCTCTACTTGTTACAAAAAAAAATGAAGTAAAAAAGAAAGTAAAAAAATTAATTGGAATATTACATTTACATCATTGTTTAAGTAGAGGCATTAAATGAAAATTAATCAAAAAACAGTACAAATTACTTTAATTACATTTGGTATTTTTCTAATTTTAGCAACATATTTTATTTACCCAAAAATTTTAAAAGACAAAAAATTAAGTGAAATTAAAAAAGAAAAACCTGTAGAAAATATTATTTCAGTTGATAATAAAGAGGCAAATATATTTGAGAATGTTGAATATCAAGGGATATATGATTTAAACAATAATTTCACAATTAAATCTGAAAAGGCTCATATTTTTAATGAAGAACCGAACATGGTTTATATGAAATATATGAGTGCCACCATATACATGAGCGATGGAAGAGTTATTACAATTACTAGCGATTCTGGAAAATACAATAAGATTAACTATGATTGTTTTTTTGAAAAAAATGTTAAAGCACAAGATCATAAAACTGTAATTTTATCCGATAATTTAGATCTTTTATCAACAGAGGACTATGCTTCGGTGTATAACAATGTAATTTTAACAAGTGATAATGGTTCTTTAAAAGCTGATAAAATTAATTATAACTTTGACACAGAATTATATGAAATTTCTATGTTTGATGATAATGCTGTAAAAATAAAGATAACAAAATGAGTAATGTAAAAAAATTTAGAATTATAAAATTTAAATCTAAGCCAGTTCTTTCTGCTAAAAATATTTCAAAATCGTTTGGCGAAAGAACCATATTAAGAAAAATTGACGTTCATTTAAATCAAGGAGAAATGTTAGGACTGTTGGGTAGTAATGGAGCTGGAAAAAGTACATTTATGAATATAGTTTTGGGTCTTCTAAAGTGCGATTATGGTGATATATTTTTAGGAAATACAAAATTAACAAATCTTGCTATCCATCAAAGAGCCAAATTAGGTATTGCTTATTTACCTCAACAGACATCTATTTTTAGAGGTCTTACTGTTTATGAAAATTTATTAGGAATAGCTCAAATAACAAAAAAAAGATCTGATGATCAAAAATCAATAGTGGAAAAAATTATGGCAGAATTTTCAATCACACACCTTAGAGACGTCAGGGCTACAGCTTTATCTGGGGGTGAAAGACGTAGAACAGAAATAGCAAGATGTCTTATTAATAATCCTAAAGTTTTATTGCTCGACGAACCTTTCGCTGGTGTAGATTTGCTTTCAATACAAGATATAAAAGGATTGCTTTTAAAGTTGCAAAATAGAGGTTGTGCTGTTTTAGTTACCGATCATAACGCATCTCAACTTTTATCTGTGGTTGATAGAGCATATGTTATTGCAAACGGTACAATAGTAGCAAATGGAACTCCAAGACAAATAGTAAATACTTCGGAAGCAAAAAAATTATATTTTGGCGAAGATTTCACTTTTTAAATTTAGATGAAAAAAAAATTTTCATTATTAGTAAAAGAAAAAATAAAAAAATTTAATAAATCAATAGATATACCTGGCGATAAATCACTTTCAATAAGAGCTTTGTTGTTAGCGAGTCAATGCATAGGTGAATCTCAAATTAAAAACTTATTAGAATCTGAGGATGTTTTAGATTGTAAAAAAGCTCTAGAAAAGCTAGGTGTAAAAATTACCAAAGTTAATAACATTTATAAAATTTATGGTAATGGTTTAAATTCTTTTAAATTTAAAAACAAGAAAACTAAAATTTATGTTGGTAATAGCGGAACTACTGCAAGATTATTGTCTGGACTTTTAGCAACCACCCCAGGAAAGTTCTATCTATATGGAGATTCATCAATGAATAAGAGAGACATGCGTAGAGTTTCAAAACCTCTTGAAAAGATTGGTTGTTTTTTTCACCCAAAAAACAAATCGAATCTACCCCTTTTAATTGAAGGCACTACTATGCCGTTAGCACAAACTCATTTAGAAAAGTTAGGTTCCGCACAAGTCAAATCTTCAATTTTATTAGCTGCACTTAATACCTCGGGCACAACCTCTGTAATAGAAAAAAAAACAAGCAGAAATCATACCGAAATATTTTTAAAAAAAATTGGTGCAAATATAAAAGTTAAAAAATTAAAAAAAGGAAACTTAATAACTTTAGAAGGTCAAAAAAATCTGTATGGTTTTAAATCTAATATAAGTTCAGATCCATCTTCAAGCGCTTTTTTTATTGCTTTAACATTGCTAACACCCGGATCAAAACTTTTAATTAAAAATGTAAACTGTAACTCTACTCGTATAGGATTTGTAAATGTTTTAAAAAAAAAAATGAATGCAAATATTATTATAAAATTTTATAAAAAAAAGAAAGATAGTGAGCCTGTTGGCAATATAATAATCAAGAGTTCAAAATTAAAACCAATAAATTGTCCAAAGGAAATTGTTCCAAATTTAATTGACGAGTTTCCAATACTGTTTGTACTGTCCGCGCTAACAAAAGGTGTTTCTAAATTTTCTGGCATAGAAAGTCTTAGAGAAAAAGAATCAGATCGTATTAAAAGTATTGAAGTTGTTCTAAATAAAATAGGTATAAAAACGAAATCAACTACAAATAGTTTAAAAATATTTGGCAATCCAAATATAAAAACAACAAAGTTGATAAATGTTTATCCAAAAAATGACCACCGTATAGCAATGTCATCTGCAGTCTTGAGCTTACTGCTTGGTGTTAAATTAAAAATTGCTAATTTTGAAACTACTAACACTTCATTTCCAGGATTTATATCAATAATTAAATATTTAGGAGGAAAAGTTGAAATTAAAAAATAATATTAAATTACTTATTACATGTGACTCTGGTGCTGCCGCAGGAAAAACGACGGCCGCAAAATATTTAAGTAAAAAATTTGGTCTTCAATTACTTACAAGCGGTTTACTTTATAGATTTGTAGCTTTCAAAGTTTTGGAGTTAAATAAAAAAAAAATAAATTTTTCTTTTATAAAAAAAATAGCTAAAAATATTAATTCTAAAAGTCTACAAAATTCAAAATTATACTCTCCCTCTGTAACAGAATATACAATTAAAATTGCAAAAATTTACAAAGTAAGAAAGATCTTGAGAAGTTATCAAAATAAATTTTCAAAAAAAAAACTTGCTATACTTGAAGGTCGAGACATGGGAATTTTATTTCCTAAAGCAGACATTAAATTTTTTTTTAAATGCTCATTAAATACCGCTGCCAAAAGAAGATTTAGAGATTTTAAAAAAATTAATAAAAATATTACGCTTAAAGAAGTTAAAAATGCTTTAAAAATTAGAAATCAGGTTGATTCTACGCGCAAATTTTCACCTTTACGAATTCCTCAAGGTGCTGTAATTGTTGACACCACTAAATTAAATAAAAAACAAATGTTTAACAAAGTTTATAAGATAGTAGATGAAAAATTAAGAATTAAATATGGAAGAAACTATAAAAAAAGATAATCCTGCTAAAAAAGAATTTGAATCACTTTTAGCGCAAGATTTAAAAAAAAGACTATTTAAAGAAGGGGAAATTGTAACAGGAGTTGTAGAAGAAATTTCAAAAAAATTTGTTTATTTGGATCTTGGATTAAAAAGTTCTTCGGCAATACCAATAGAAGAATTTAAATTAAGTAATGAAATTGATGGAATTAAAGTAGGATCAAAAGTTAAAGTTTTGTTAGAACGACTTGAACATCCGAGAACAGGAAGCTTAATAACATCTCGTGAAAAGGCACGCAAAGCAGTTGCTTGGCAAAAAATGGAAAAGGCCTATGAAAAATCAGAAAAAATTGAAGCTAAAATTGTTAGCAGAATTAAAGGCGGTTATGCTGTAGATGCTGAAAATTGTTTATGTTTCCTTCCTAACTCTCAACTTTCATTAAAACCACTTAATAATGATGAAATAAAAGATTTAATGAGAAAACCTCAAGTATTTGAAATTGTTAAAATGGATAAGAAAAGAGGTAATATAGTAGTCAGCAGAAGACAACATTTGCAAAAATCTTATGACGAAACAAGAGATCAAGAACTTTCCAAATATAAAGAGGGACAAATAATTGATGATGCTGTAGTTAAAGCACTTACATCTTGGGGAGCTTTTATAATGATAGGTAATGTTGAAACATTGTGTCATATAAATGAAATTTCTCATTCGCGAATTAATGCACCATCAGATCTTTTAAGAGTTTCTCAAAAATTAAGAGTTAAAATAATTAAAATTGACCAAGATACAAAAAAAGTATCTACATCAATTAAAGCTTTAACAGAAAATCCATTTAACAATGCTTCCAAAGATTATAAAGTTGGTAGCGAAGAAAATTATATGGGAGTTGTAACTTCTATCCAGGATTATGGGGTGTTTTGTAAATTGGAAAAAACTGGGATCGAAGGCTTGATTCATCAAAGTGAACTTGATCACCTTAAAAAAAATATTCATCCTGGAAAAATATTAAGTGTATCTCAAAAAATCCCGGTCAGAATTTTAGAAATAGATGAAGATAAAAATCGACTTTCTCTATCTTATAAAAGAACTAAACCTAATCCATGGACAGATTTTTATGAAAAATATAAAGATACGAAGAGTGTAAAAGGAGTTGTTAAAAATATTACCGACTATGCTTTGTTTTTAGATATTGAGGACACAAACATCTCTGGTATGCTTCATTATAGAGATCTTGATTACTCTGAAAATGAAAAAGAATTACAAAAATACAAGAAAAAAGATATCTTAAAAGTTAAGATATTAGAAATCGATAAAGAACAACAAAAAGTACGTTTATCTAAAAAAGCTTTGGACCCAGATCCTTTTGAATATTGGGCAGAGAAAAAAAATAAAGATGTAGTAACTGTTACGGTTGATTCAATAACTAAACTTGGTATTACTGTTTATGCAAAAAATAAAGGTTTTCCTATTTTTATCAAAAAAAATCAATTAGCTAAAGATGTTGAAAATCAACGTACTACAAGATTTGTTCCTAATCAAAAAGTAGATTGTGAAATAACTGAAATTAACAAAGATAAGAGAAAAGTTTCTTTATCAATAAAAACAATGGAAGAAAAGGAAGCAAAAGAAGTTCTTAAAAAATATGGATCAACCGATTCTGGTGGTGTACTTTCAGATATTTTCGATTTTTCAAGTGTTAAAACTAAAAAAAAACCTAAAAGCAAAAAATAATTGTATAACTATTTATGGTCAAATCTGAGCTAGTAACAAAACTAGCAAATCAATATCCTAATATATTGCGTAGAGATATAGAAAAAATTGTAAATATAATATTTGATGAAATATCCGAAGCACTGAGAAGAGGGGAAAATATAGAAATCAGAGGCTTTGGCACATATAAAGTTGTGGAAAGAAAAGCTAGGCAAGGTAGAAATCCTAAAAATTCTGAAAGTATCCAAATACCTGCTAAAAAAGGCATAAAATGGAAAATGAGTAAAACTTTATTTAATCGTTTAAACGAAATATAATTTAAAAGTGAAAAAAAATATTTTTGTTGCCCTAGATTTTAATTCTCTAGAAAAAGCAATTGATATCACCAGAAAAATTAAGGAACACATAGCTGGAGTTAAAATTGGAACTGAATTGTATGCTATTTGTGGTGCGGATGGTCTTAAAAAATTCAAAGAAGAGCTTGGTGTAGAAGTATTTCTAGATTTAAAACTAGGTCCAGAAATACCTAATCAAGTTAGAAAAACAGTAGCTGCTATTGAATCCTTAAAAAGTGTAAAATACTTAACGGTACACATCAGTGGAGATTATGAAATGCTGCAAGCCGCTCAAGAAGCAACAGAATCTATCGAATTGCTTGGAGTCACTGTACTTACTTCGCAGTCAAATTTACAAAAAATAGGAATAAAAAATTCTTTAAAAGATCAAATTAAACTTCTAATTAATTTGGCTATTAAATCACGAATTTCAGGAATAATAGCTTCTGCACAAGACATTGAATTAACAAGATCTTTATCAAAAGATTTAAAAATCTTTTGTCCTGGAATAAGAGGTGAAGGGGATAAAAAACATGATCAAAAAAGGGTAATGAGTTATAACGATTTTTCAAAAATTGCAGATGATAATTGTTTTGCTGTAATAGGAAGACCTATTATTGAAGGTGACCCTGTTCAAAACATAAAAAAAATTATACAATCTGTAAAATAGCATAATTAACCAAACTTAATAATGAAAATTAAAAAAGGAATACCTTTAATTGACCAGCACGATAAAAACGGTTTTTGGGGAAAATTTGGTGGAAATTTTATCCCTGAAACTTTAAAGAAGCCAGTAGAAGATCTTGCTGTATTATTTGCAAAATTAAGAAAAGATAAAAAATTTATTAAAGAAAGAGATTATTATTTTAAAAATTGGGTAGGATCTCCCACTTCTTTTATAAAACTAGAAAATTTAACAGAACATTTAGGAGGAGCTCAGATATGGGCAAAAGTTGTATCTGAAGCTAATGGGGGCGCTCATAAAATTTATAATGCTACAGTTCATAGTCTTATAGCTAAAAAAGCAGGTAAAAAATATATAGTTGGAGATACAGGAGCTGGATATGCCGGAAAAATGTTGAGCATGGCGGCAAAAAAATTTGGTTTGAAATGTAAAATATTTATGGGAGCAAAAGATATTAAAAGACAAAAACCAAATTGCGATGCAATGAGAAAAAATGGAGCTAAAATAGTTCCGGTTTATACAGGTAGCCAAACACTCGTAGATGCAGTAAGTGAGTGCATGAGATACTGGGTTTCAAACTGTGACACCACTCACATGTGCGTAGGATCAACTGTTGGACCAAATATATTTGTAAAGATTTGTGGATGGAGTACATCACAAATTTCTAGAGAACTCTTAATTCAAATTAAAGAAGAATTTGGAGAAATTCCAAAAAAATTAAAATTAATAAACTGTGTTGGTGGAGGATCTTCGAGCTTTGGTTTTTGGAATGAATTTATGCATTATGACAAAAAACAAATTGAATTTATTGGAGTTGAAGCTGCTGGACCAAAAAAAAGTAAAAGACACGCGGCACCTCTAACATACGGATCAAAAATTGGAATATTGCATGGCTCTGCTCAGTATGTAAACCAAAATGCAGAAGGTCAAATAGAAGAAACTGAATCTATCAGCGCGGGTCTTGATTACCCTGGAGTATCAGCTTTACATTGTTTTTTAAAAGATACAAAAAGAGCAAGATATACAGCAGCCAGTGACGAGGAAGCTTTAAATGCGTATCAACTAGTTACTAAATTTGAAAGCTTAAATCCAAGTCTTGAACCAAGTCACGCATTTGCGGAAGCGATAAAAATAGCTCCAAAATTAAATAAAGATACAATTATAATTGTAAATTCTTGTGGTGATGCACAAAAAGATAGAGATATATTAAGACAAAGATTAGGAAAGTATAAATGATTAGTTCTCAAATTAGTTTAGCGTTTAATAAATGCAGAAAAGAAAAAAGAGCGGCTTTGTTAACTTATACTGTCGCTGGAGATAATACTAAAAAAAAATCATTGGAAATATTAAATTCAATTTCAAATTATGCCGATATCTGCGAAATAGGATTTCCACATAATACCCCTATAGCTGATGGTGGGCAGATTCAATCATCATCTTACCGTGCAATTAAAAACGGAATTAAAATGAAAGATGTTTTCCAAATTGTTAAAAAATTTAAAAAAAATAAAAAAAGTAAACCCATTATCTTAATGGGATACTACAATATGATTTACCAATATGGTGAAAGTGAATTTATAAGAAAATGCAAACAAGTAGGAGTGAACGGTTTAATTGTCGTTGATTTGCCGTGGCCAGACAACAAAGATTTTGCAAAAAAATGCAAAAAGAATTCTATTATTTTTGTACAACTTCTATCTCCTACTACATCAAAAGTTAGAATGAAAAAGATTATTAATGGTTCTCATGAAATGCTATATTATATAAGTATGTTAAGTACTACAGGAGGGAAACTTAAAATATCCCCAAGAAAAATTTTAGAAAATTATTTTAAAATAAAAAAAATAATCAAAAGCAGAAAAAAAAATCTCGTAATTGGCTTTGGTATCACAAGTGACAACATTTCTTCTTTTAAAAAAGCTGACGGATGTGTTGTTGGTAGCGAAATTTGTAAAAAAATTTCACAATCCGTAAATAATAGACAAAATCCTGTCATAAATGTTGATAATATGGTAAAAAAACTTAGGAGAAAATTGTCGTGAACTGGATTAGTCGTTGGAAAAAAATTGGTATAAAAGTAAAACAGATTTTTAAAAAGCAATCAAAAAAGTCTGAAGAAACTGATTGGAAAAACTGTCCACAATGCAAAAAAATTTCATATAAGCCTGACTTATTTAAAAATTCTTACATTTGTGAATGTTCTTTCCATTTTGATTTGCCACCTAAATTAAGATTAGATTCTCTTTTTGATTCAAATTATGAAACAATCGATGCGCCGACTAATATTAATCCTGATCCTTTAAATTTTGAAGTTAAAGATGGTGCAAGAGATGGGTATAGATACATAGATAAAATTAAAAAATACAGAAAAATAACCGGTCAGGAAACAGCATTAATATGCGCCTCAGGAAAGATTTCCGATTTAAATGCCGTGGTAGTTTGTTTTAATCCAAAATTTGGCGCTGGCAGATTCGGGCCTGCAGAATCAGAGCACTTTTTGAAAGCGGCAAATTTTGCAATAGAAAAAAAAGTTGATATTTGGGTTGTTGTATATCAAAGCTCAGGAATAGATGTACACACTGGTGTTATTGGTCTAGCTGGAGGAATGACAAAAAGTGTAATTGCAATGAACGAAATTAAAAAGGCAAAAATACCTACCTTTGCAATAGCAGCAAGAGCAGTAGCGGGTGGTACCTATGCTTCAAATTTTTTCATGCATGATTTTATCATTATAGAATCGAAATGCGTAGAAAATTTACTTTTTTCGGGAAAAAGAGTAACGGCCAATATTCTTAAAGGGACTGATCAAATTCCAGATGATTTTGGAAGAGCGGATGGTGTAATGAAGGCTGGCCTAGCAGACATAACTCTTGAAAATAGAAAAGAATTAAAAGACACTATAACTAATTTATCTAATATAATTTTGAAAAGAAAAGAATCTAAAACACCAAATGAAGAAACAGCAGAAAATAGAAAACCTAATATCGAAATTTCTTCAGCTTCATGACCGCAAAATTGATTTAAGTTTAAACCGCATAAATAGATTAAATAAAGAACTAAAAATTGATTTTAATAAACTAAAATCTAAAGCCATTACTATTAGTGGAACTAATGGGAAATGGTCAACGGCTACAACAGTGCGTTCAATTTTTGAAGCCGCTGGTTATAAAATAGATCTTTTTACATCACCACACGTTCAAAGTTACACAGAAAGGTTCGTTTTTGAATCAAAAGAAATTTCAGAAAAAAATTTGTACAACTTATTATCTGAAGTAGAATCAAAAAATTCTTCTAAACCGATCACCGTATTTGAGCTTTTAACAAGCGCCTTTTATTATTACTCTGCGTTAAAATCTAAAAGTGATCTAATAATTGCAGAAAATGGTTTATTTCAAAGATACGATAGCGTTTCATCTATTGGACATCATCTTATGAATATCACCTGTCAAATAGGTTTGGATCATTTAGATTGGTTGCCTGAAGGTAAAAAGACGATTGATCAAATAATCATTGAAAAAACCTCTAACATTACAAGTTCAAATATAGTTGTTTCAAAACAGAGCAATCCTCAAATTTTAAAAAAAATTCAAAAAAATATTAAAAATAATTTAGCAAAAAAAATCGTTTTTTCTGAAGATTTTAATTATAAAATTAATAGTAATGGTTTTTTATATGAAGATAAATTTGGATCAATACAGTTACCAAAACCAAAACTTCTTGGAGATCATCAAATTATTAATACTGCTTGTGCGGTTTCAGCAGTTAGAAATTTAAAAAAATACAAAATCAAAGATGAAGATATTATTAAAGGTATAAATTCGATAAAAAATTTACGGGGAAGACTTGAAGTAATAAATAAGGGTATTTTAAAAAAACTCGCTCCTACAAACACTATTTTATGTGATATTGCCCATAATCCAAGCGCAGGTTTAGCTGTAAGCAATTATTTAAATTCATTAAATAAAAATAAAAAAATTTTTATGATTTGTGGCATGATGAACAATAAAATTCACGAAAAATTTATTATGAATTTTAAACAAGTTAGTGAAATAGTAACTATTGATATTCCCAATCAAAAAAATTGTATTAAAAAAGAAGCTTTAAAAGAAATAGTGAAAAATGTTGGAATAAATACTAAGACAAGTAATTCAGTTCAAGATGCAGTTAAATATATAGCAAACAAAGATAAAAATTCTATAATTTTAATTATTGGTTCAATTTTTTTAATTGGAGAAGTTTTAAATTTAAATTAAATATTTTCTTTAATCCAGGAAACTATATTTGATTTTGTTGTTGCGCCGACCTTGGTAGCTTTAAGCTCTCCATTCTTAAATAGTAACATGGTAGGTATGCCTCTAACTCCATACTTAGTCGGTTGATTAGGGTGTTGATCAATATTATGTTTAGCTACAACAACTTGATCTTGCATTTCATTTGAAATTTCTTCAAGAATTGGAGCGATCTGTTTACATGGACCACACCATTCAGCCCAAAAATCAACTAGTGTTAATTTAGAAGATTTCAAAACTTCTGATTCAAAGTTCTCATCTGTAACATTTTTGGTGCTCATAGAATTAATTCAATTTAATAATTTTTTTTTTAATGTCAACTGGCCTTTTGGTATAATTTTTCCATTTCCTCAATATATGAATTGATATCTTCAAGAGCCCTCAATTTATCCTTATCTTCTTTAAATTTATTTCTTAAAGTGTCGATTTCAGAATAAGTTCTTGGAATCGTATTCCATTTTTCTTGATTTGTACTTAATATTCTTGAAGCGATTTCTTTATGAAAAATATTATACTCTTCTTTTGGCAAAGATTGAGGACTTTCCTCGTATAAAATTTTTTTTCCAAAATACTGCATTCTTTCATCTTTAAATTTTTGAGCAATCACATACTTATCTTTCCAATCTGCTTTATGAAATTCGGGCATTATTTTATTATCTTCAGGTAAAGCAAATTTCATATAAATTGATTCTTCTGGATAAATATCTAACTGTGAATCTAATTCTTTTCTTTCACTTGCATCCTCATCCAATATAGTTGCAATTTTTTTTGCAAACCCCTTGTTTTCTCTTACCATTTTTGCCCTTTGTTTTAATTTTTTTATATCAAGCTGTTTATAATTGTCAAAATTCACACCGTAACTAGGATTCATTATAATTGGATGTTTTTTGTGTTTAATTGTTCTTATAATTTTTGGTTTTTTATCTAATTCTTTTTTTAATTCTTGAATAGACAAATTAAAATAATAATTTGGATCAGCTTTTAAATCAAAACACATAGGATACCCCCATTGAGGATGTTGGCAAACATAAGTCAAAATAAATGGGATTGATTTTCCGTAATAAAAAAAGTCAGTACAAAATAATTCTTCATCTTTAATAATTTGAAAAGCTTTATCTTTATTTGTAGTCATTAAACTAGCCGCCCAAACATTGGGTGCTTTTTTACTTAAAAGCTTTGCAATTTCAATTGTTGCTAATACATCTCCCATTGCAGAGTGAGCTTCGTCATGTTTAATTCCATTCATTGGAGCTAATTTTTCTAATTTAAAAACAGGATTATTTTTATCACTTATAGGTGTCTTGATGCAGTCAGGGTAATAAAGATGACACGCCCTTGCTAAACTAAAGAGATCTCCTCTTTCGCTACCATTAGTATTTGTTAAATATGGATATTCTAAGTTTTTCCATAAAGTTCTTCTTAAAAATTCCTCATCAAAATTTATATTATTCCAGCCTATAAAAATTGAATTTTTCCAATCTTTAAATTTTTCAATCATTTGTCGAACCATTTGATAATGAGATAAGTTTGTTTCTTTCAACATTTTGGGTGTGGTTTTATTTACTAACAAAGCCATCGCTTCCGGAACTACTCCTGGACTTAGCTTGCATCTTGCTTCAAATCGATCTAATTCCTGAAATTTATCGTTAACAAGTACGGCTGCAGCCTCGATTATTTGACCATAGGATACATTTGATGAACATGTTTCAAAATCATAAAAAACCAAATTTGACATTAGTTATTACTTATTAAAAGATTTTATTTTGTCAACCTTATCATTTATTTCTTCAGTTTTTTTTTCAACTTGTTGGGGTGTTTTAATATTTTCTAATGTTCTCATGATAGATCTAGCATCACGTCCAAAATCATCGGTGTGGTTTAAAGCTTCCTCTAAAGTTTTCCTTAAACTTACAATACCATCAAAATGTTTACTAAATCTTGACGAGATGTTTCTCAAATCATTATAAATTTGTGTCGCATGTTTTTGTACTTTTAAAGTTTGAAAACCCATATGTAAGGATTGCAAATAGGCAGAAAGAGTATTGGGTCCAGAAATTGTAATTTTATATTTTCTCATTAGTTCTTGTGTTAATAATTCTTTAGTGCTGGGATCGCGGTAGCTAGTCAACTCTGAAAATAAACTTTCAGTAGGAGCATAAACAATCGCAAAATCTGTTGTTTTCGGTGGCACAATATATTTTTCATTAACTTTTTTTGCTTTTGTTCTAAAGGCACTTGCTAATTTATCTTTAGCATCTGCTATTCTCTTTTTATCTTTTAATTCTTCAGCATCAACAATAGCTTGAAATTTTTCAACCGGCCAATGTGAGTCAATTGGAACTAAAATGCCATCTTGAAGTTTTACAGCAAACTCTACGTTCTCTCCTGTATCCTCTTTCATTTTTACATTAGGAATATATTGAGAGGCCGGTAACAAATCTTTTAAAAGAGATGAAAGCGAAAATTCAGCTAACGTTCCATATTTTTTAACACCTGCTAAAATTTTACTAAAACTTGCCTGGCTTTTGTTCAAATCTTCAACTTGTTTATTAAAGGCACCCACTTTTTCATCAACTTTGGTAAGCGCTTGAGTCATGTCACGAGTTACATCTTTTGATAAAGTATTAAAAGATGCGGACATATTATTTATTGAGCTGTTTAATGAATGTTTTAATTTATCAAATTCTTCTGTACTTTTAATTTCTTCCTTATTTTTTTTCTGAATAATTAAAAGATAAATTACGACACAAAGAAGCGCCAAAACTATATACAAAACTGATTCCTGCATTGTCATACTATATAACATAAATATTGAGAAATATTTAGCGACAAAAACTAGCTTGCTTTTTTTTGTCTCTCACGATCTATATGCGCTGTCATTGAATCAACAAGATAATCGGAATAGGTGAATATTTCTTTTGTATCAAAAGACTTCGTTTCATGTTTTTCTGGATTTGTTTTATTTTCTACAACAATTTTTCCTTTTTTAGCATCAGAGTCTTCTAAATAAATTAAAACTAACCAATCTTCGTCCGGACTATCATCATATCTAATAAAGCATTCATTAGACTCATATCTACGATCAATAACTCTTAAAATACTTTTATGTTTTGGTATATATTTTTTATTTAACTGAAAAACTAATGAATTTGCAGAACGATAAAAAGATTCTAAAATAAGTTCAATATTTTGTCTATGTTCTGCATATTCTTTCTCTTTCTGAAGCAAATCATCTCTGGTGTCGGAATCTGAAATTTCTACTCCTAATGACTCTACCCTCTCTCTTATTTTTTGTTCTCTAATTAATCGATATTTTTCCTTAATTTTTTCA
>MDSZ01204682.1_pt1 | contig 15402 bp, 16 predicted proteins | sample 811201 | NCBI WGS metagenome assembly MDSZ01 (sample SAMN05326647, study PRJNA326480) | marine metagenome | isolation source: seawater | place: Indian Ocean: North | collected 2010
AAAGTTTTTTAATATAGATGATTTAATTCCAAAATTAGTATTCTCAGGAATTGTTCCATAAGACTCTAATGCATCTTTATAATCTAATTTTGCAACTGCCACACCAACAACATCACCATTCGCATTAACAATCGGACCGCCGCTATTGCCTGGTTGTATAGCTGCATCAATTTGAACTAATGCATAATTATCTTGTAACCCTGCTAAAGCACTTATTACACCTTTAGTAACTTTTACTGATGAGCTTACCGCTTGACCAAATGGATAACCAGCGACATAAATATCATCTAAAAGTTTAGCGTCCTGTGGTGCAATATCAAATTTATCTTTAGGTTTAATATCAGTTTCTAATAAAGCAAGATCGTTCATTCTATCAAAAGCCAATACTTTGGCTTTACCAGTTTTACCGAAGTAATTAACCTGAGTAATGTTACAATAATTTACTACGTGGTGATTAGTAACTAAATGACCTTCATCTGAAATAAAAAACCCTGATCCAGAGCCTGTGAAAATATTATTATCAAAGACTTTAACGATTTTTTTCTGGTTGTTAGTATCGTCAATTATTGTTTTGGCTTTTACCTCTTTGCACACAAATGTAACGTTTCTCGTGTTAACTACGCTTTCTGCAATTTTTTTAGACTCGTTGCACTGAGCAAGATTATCTTTATAAACATGCTCAACCATGTTTCCATTTAAGAAAAGTAACAATGCCACTACTGTTTCAACCATAATTTTTAATTAAAATTTTTAAAATATTAACTATAAATTAAACACATATCAATATTTAAACTCTAAGATTTTGACCATTGGTAACGTTTAACTTTCCCATTACATTTTACTCGTAACATAAAGCCAGCTGACTCTGGATAATAAGCTAAACCTCCATCCATTGGCGGATCACCGATATATGAAAGTATAGGGATATTATAACTTAAATTTTTATCATAAGGGCTTGAGGCATAATTTCCGAAGCTCTTAGCAGTCTCGCCTGCAATTGTTTCAAAGCTATTTCCACAAGATAATGCTCGGTCTGCTCCAGGTGTATTATTTAAGTATTGTAAAGGGACGTTAATATTACCTTCGTTATTTTTTAATTTACAAAGGCTCCAATTAGCGTCAATTTTTCTTTTCAAACTTTCAAAATTTTGAAAGCATGCGTTTTCTTTTGCCGTTTCTGTAATTCCTTGATATGTGAAAATTCCTACACTAATTAAAATACCTAGAATAACTACGGTGACTAATAGTTCGATTAAGGTAAATGCTTTTTTCATTTTAAAAGTTTTTTAAATTTATTTTTTAATTTATCCTTAATTTTTTCTTTTATTACATCTTGATCAATAGCTCCCGAGGTTAATTTATCTTTGATTTCATTGTATGCTTTATCAAGTGTTTCTCTCGTTATTGTTTTATAATTTTTACTTTCTTTTGTATTTCCTAGATTTTCAAATTTTAAATCACCTAATTTAACTGTTTGATTTAAATTAAGTTTGGCTGAGGAAGCTGAAAGATTTATATCCTTAATATCTAATTGTTTTATTAAGAACTTTTTATCATCAGACTTTCTAGGTGATCTGGTTTTGCTTTCAAGAGTTTTTTTTAATGAATTAAAGTTACTTTTTGCTCTATTCGTCATATCAAAAAAGTAATTAACACTTATGCCATCTAAAACAATATTATCAATGACTATTTCATCTTCATAAAAGGATAAAGCATCTAGCTTAGCAAATGCTTGATCAATTACTAAAAGTTTACCTGGAAAATCTTTGTTATTAATCTCAATTTTTTTTAAATTAATTTCTCCATTTAAATAACTTACTTCAAAATCGCCAATTTTTACTTCTCTATTTAAGTTACTAGATAAAATACTTTCAAAAGTTTTTTTTATTATAGTATCACTGATGAAAGATACAAAGATATAGGAAATAAGACTTAAAAAGAAAATAAAAACTAAAAATTTTTTCATTTTTTATTTTACTGAAATTGGAGCCTTATATCTATTGCTTTTCATCAAAAAAATTTAAAAAGCTTAATTTAACAACTACTATTTCTTGTTGTTTTTAAAGTTTGATTTAGTGAGATCTCGCATCCGGTACCAGGATTTTTGGCTGTAATTGTATAGTTAGATCCGCTTACACTTATACAAAATTGAAAATCTTGTTCTGTTAAACTATCTTGACCATCCATCACGTTCGAAACTATATTTGTGCTAGAGCTAGCGCTACAGTTTGATGCGCCCGTATAATAAGATCCAAAATTAGATTTGTACTCTTGGAGACCTAAGTTGATTGCATTTAAAGATAGTTCAGCATTTTTTTGTTTAGCTGATGTAGTGTATCCACTATATGTGACAATACCTATAGAAGATAAAATTCCGATTAGAGCAATTACAACTAAAAGCTCAATTAATGTGAAGGCTTTATACAACTTATAATGAGAAACCGGCTGTATCTATGGTTGTTTCAGTTTTTTCGCAAGTACCGTCAAATTTTCCTGCGGCTTGAGCAGTAATTTTGTCATCTGCAATTAAAATTTCGCCTTGTCCAGTGCCTGATGAACCATCTGTGCACGCCCCAGTTAAAGAAGTAACAAACGGAGTTCCACCATGAGGATTTTTATTTGTTGTATTAAGTTTTGTCGCGACATCGGCTGCTTTTACGGTATCACAAGTTTTATTAGTAATGCCAAAAGGTTTGTGATTAGTTCTATCTAATTCACACTGTTTTGACTCAGCCGCAATTAATTTTACTGCTTGAGCCGCTGTAGATTTGGTAACATTTTTATTAGCTGATTGAGTGTATCCAGAATAAGCAGTAACACCAACTGCAGCCAAAATACCGATGATAGCTACAACTACTAATAGTTCAATAAGCGTGAAACCTTTATTCATACGTTATTATATTAATATATTGAAGAAATTGTCAACTATTTAAATAGCTTTAAAATTTAAAAGATTATTGACCCATTATTGCACCCACATTGAAGATAGGCGAGTAAAGTGCAAGCATTAATCCCCCAATTAGAAGCCCCATAAATGCGATCATAATGGGCTCGATCAAACTCGAAAGATTGCTCACAGCTGTGTCGAATTCTTCCTCATAATATTTTGCGACTGAGGCAAACATCGAGTCTAAACTTCCTGTTTGTTCCCCTACAGAAATTAATTGACTAAAAGTTGGAGGAAATATTTTTTCTTTTGAAAATAATGCGGTTAAAGTTTCCCCAGAAAAAACACCTTTTTTTATATTTTCTAAAGACTCTGTTACTACAGTATTATTGCTAACAGATTTTGCAATATCCAGACTTTCAAGTATATCAACACCAGCTTGGTTTAAGTTTCCCATAACTAATGAAATTCTAGCTAACAAAGATTTTTTTATGAGATCACCAAATAAAGGAATTTTAAAAATAAAATTATGCCAGGCTTTTCTAAAAGTATAACTTTTTTTTACACCAATATTAAAACTGATTACTGAAACTATTAAAAAAATTAAACTGAGAAAACCCCCTGAGCCACTTAAAAAAGCACTTGCACCCATAATTGCAGCTGTTGCTCCAGGTATCTCTACACCCATCCCTTCATACATTTCTGTAAAAATCGGAACGACTTTTATTAACATAAAAACTGTAACAGTAACTGCAACAGTTAAAAGAACACCTGGATAAAATAATGCACTTTTAATTTGAGATTTAATCTTTTCTCTTTTTTCAAGTGACATAACAATTCTTTCTAAAAAAGTATCAAGTTTACCACTAGCTTCACCAGCTTTGATTAAGTTTACTGTAACTGTATCAAAAGTTTTTGGATGATTTTCAAAACACTTGGATAAAGCATTCCCGGCTTCCAAATCTTTTTTAATTTTCTCAATGATAGCTTTCATATTAGGTGAAGAAGTTTGATCTATCAGCAAATTTAAGGCATTTAAAACAGGTAGACCAGAACGTAGCATTGTAGAAAATTGTTTAGCAAATATTAATATATCTTTTGCCTTCACTCCTTTACCAAAACTAAAACCAGCTGATTTTTTTTTAGCTTTTTCTACTTTCTTTTTTTTAGCCTCTATAAGCTTAGTAATGATAACTTTTTGCTCTTTTAACTTGAATGCTGCTTCAGAATTATTAATAGCTTCTATTTCGCCCTCTACATATTTTCCTTGTGAAATTCCTTTATATTGAAAATTAAGCATACTAATCTAAACTTAGAACTCTTTGATATTCACTAAAAGATAAATCTCCAGTTAAGATTAATTCTCTACCCATATCCTGCATTGTCCTAAAATTATCTTTTTTAGCAACTTCTTTTAATTCTAGTGTTGTTGCTTTTCTTAGTATGGCGTCTTTAATATTTTTTGAAACTTTTAAAATCTCATAGATCCCCATACGGCCTTTATAGCCATTTCCAACTCCAGAGTCGCCACTGGCACAAGCCTTACAACCTTTTCCGTAAACTGGTCTAACTCTTGAGGCTTCTTCAACTGTAAATCCGATTTGAGAGAGAACTTTAGGATTTAATCTTTCATCAGGCACTCTGCATTCTTGGCAAGTTTTTCTGGCAAGTCTTTGAGCCATTACTAGTGTGCAAGCTGCAGAGATTAAATAGTCTGGTGTTCCCATATTCTGAAGCCTTGTTATGGTACTAGGAGCATCATTGGTGTGAAGTGTACTAAAAACTAAGTGTCCTGTTAATGCAGCCTTTAACGCAATATCAACCGTGGCTTTATCTCTTATCTCTCCAACTAATATTACTTCGGGGTCTTGTCGTAAAAAAGACCTAAGTGCTGTTTCAAAAGAATAACCAATATCATCTCTAACTTGCACTTGGCCAACACCCTCAAGTTCATACTCAACCGGATCTTCTGCGGTAAGTATATTCATTGAAGGTTTATTTATTGTTTTTAGGATACTGTAGAGAGTAGTAGTTTTTCCACTTCCGGTTGGTCCTGTAACCAGCACCATACCTTGAGGAGAATGAATAGCCTCATTTAAAACTTTTAAATCTTGATCTGCGAATCCAAGTTTGTCTAAAGATTTATCTCCAGCCTCTTTGTTTAAAAGACGCATAACGATTCTCTCATTATTTTTGGTTGGCATTATTGATATTCGGAGATCCATTTCTTTATCGCCATATTTAAAAGTAGAACCTCCATCTTGTGGGATTCTTCTCTCAGCAATATCTAATTTACTAAGAATTTTTACTCTTGTGACTACTGAATTGTAATTCAAAGGATCTTTATTTAAAAAATCACTAAACTGATCCATAACTCTTAAAACGCCATCAACCCTAAATCTTACATGTGCACTATCTTTAAAAGGTTCTATATGAATATCACTAGTTTCTAATCTAATAGCTTCATTTAAAATTTTATCTACAAAAGCTATTACTTCAGACTCAACCTCTAAAGGGACATTGGCTTGTTTCTTTTTTACTTGTTCTATTTTTTGGTTTTTGGATTTAACAGGCGCACCTTGTTCTAGTCTTGCTATAAAATCTGAAATTTGTTTTATAGATGCAGCATAAAGTTCTGGTTCTAGTTTAGTCAAACTTTCAATATTTTTAATTAGACCAAACTTAGATGCATCAGCTATAGCAACCTTTATTGTTTTTGACTCCACTGCAAAAGGTATAATCAAATTTTCTTTTAAGAATCTAATTTCAGTAAATTTTTTTAAATTGTTGTCTACTTTAATATCATCAAGTTTTATTAAGGGAATTGAAAAACTTTCTGATAAAAGTTCAGCTACTTTAGTATCATTGGTGATATTTAATTCAAAAGCAGTCTCTATTTGAGATTTTCCCGACTCTTTGCTCAAACTCTCAATTTGTTTTATTTGCTGACCATTTAGAGCATTATGCTCTCTAAGCATATTGAGAATACTTTGTTCGCTTGTTGTGTCTAATCTAATCATAATTTAATTTATAACTCGCGGAGCTAAGAATATTAACATTTCTTCTAACTTGTTCTGGCTATTTCTTCCTTTAAATAAGTTTCCAACTACTGGAACATTACCTAAACCTGGAGTTTTTGAATTTGTGCTTGTATCAGTATTAACCTTTATCCCACCAATAACCACAATATCACCGTCACTAACTAATAGTTTAGTATCTATCTCTCTTTTTGTAATTCCTGGCTCATCAGATCCTGGTACTTCAACTGGCGTGTCGTTATTAACCAAAATATCAAGTAAAACATTTCCATCGCCTATAATACTTGGAGTTGCTGTTAAAGATAAAGCAGCATCTTTAAACTCTGTAGATGTCGTACCATCAGCTGTAACAGTATAAGCTATTTGTGTCCCTTGAGTTATCTTAGCTTCTTGGTTGTTAAGAGTGAAAACACTTGGGCTTGATATAATTTTTGTCTTTCCAAGAGATTGCAATGCCTCGATTTCAAGTTTTAGCGCAGCTGTACCTAATGTTTTAATAATACCAATACCACTGGTAGCCGCAGTAATAGAATTATTTGTGACAGTACCAGCTGCGGCTCCTAATGAAATACCTGCATTAGTTGTTGCAGGCCCACCAATTGTACCTGAAATAATTTCTGATCCTACTTCTCCAGAAGTTCCTTTTTCAGTCATTGCGCCTATTCTTGTACCTAAAGCTTTTTGAAAATCTGAAGTAGCAGTCACAATAAACGCTTCGATTAAGACTTGTTGTGTTTTAATATCAATCTCTTTTAAGACTGCATCGATAACATCTAAGTCAGGTTTTCTGCCCCTTACAATAATTGATCGTGTCATACTTTCTTCTGTAATTTGTATTGAGCTTAAGGTACTTGTACCTTCAGGACCTTGAGATTTAAAAAGGTTTTCTAAAGTTGTCTTAGCCTCTGAAGGACTTATATAATATAATCTAAATATGTCGGCTAAGATAGGTTCAACAGTATCCTCTAATTGAATTTTCTTTTTTAGCACTTCAGCTCTCGCAGACTTTAAAGTTTCTTGAGCAGTTAGCTTTTCAGGAGTATGTACACGAATTATTCCTCTAGCTACATCAATATCTGCTCCTAAGGTTTTCATATCTAATAAAGTTTGAAAAGCAACATCCCAACCGACATCCTGAAGTTTAGCGGTAACTGTGCCGCTTACTTCTTCACCTACTATTATATTAATGCCTCCTATCTCAGCAAGAGTATCCATTGCATCTCTAAAATCAACGCCATTGAAATTAAAGCTAACGGTTTGTTTAAGGTTGTCATATTCGTTTGAGATTGTGACATAATTTCTAACCTGTTCAGTTGTGATTGTTTTTCTTTTGTTTGCCGTGGGGTCAAACTCCGTCTCGTATGGCTTTGGCCCATATTTTACTTTCTCTTGCATTTCTTTTGTTCCTTCAACAATCACTTTTGATGGATCTATCAATGGTTCTTCACCATGAACAGATTTTTTTTGAGTTGAAGCACAGTTTGATGTTAAAATTAAAATTATCATCAAAGATATTGTTTTGAAAAATGTAATTCTCATCCTTCAGCCTTCACTAAGTTGTTATTTAAATCTAATGAATATTCAACCTCATTCATCTTTATGAATACTCGATCATAGAAAATATCTAAAATCATTAAATTATTTGAGAGTATGGAATCCTCTTTATATTTTACTGTCCTTCCGTCTGGATAAGTAAAAATTGCAAATCTTTTACTTTCTCCTAAAATCACCCCGCTTAGTTTCATATTTTTTAAGGATACTGAATTATTTGATGCTGATACTCCGTCGGCACTTATTCCATCTCCTGATGAAACGCCTGCTGCGCTACCGCCAAGAAAAGGATTAATTGCTGGAAGTTCTTCATCTACGAGTTCCTTTTTATCTTCAGCATGAACCTGATTGATCAAAAGGAAAAGTGATACGATTATGAAAAAAAATCTTTTATTTATACTCATCTGGTAATCCTACTATTGTTAATGTTCCAACTGATTTTATTCCAGCATCTTTTACAACTGCTATCTGCTCCCTGTCGAAATTAATAACTTTGTTTGATTTCGCTAGCGCTCTTCTAAATTTTAAATATCCAAGATAATTTCCAGTAATTTCGTATGATACTGGTATTTTAAAGTAAGCCACATTTTTAGCATCACCTCCAGGAGAAACTGGAAGTGGATTTTCTTTGTTAAGATTGATTATGTTTAAGCTATTCATTGAGGCAAAATCACTTATATTTTGATATAGACCCTCAACTTCTTTTTGACTATGAAATAATTTGCTTTTTCTCTCATACTCAGGTTGAAGTTTTTCAATATTAGCTTTTAATCCAATGATTTCTTTTTTAAGTTTTGCTGTTTGATTTTCATTTTTCAACATTATAGCAATTCTTTGCTTTTGAGCCTCAACTTTTGGGTTAATGAAGGCATAATAAATAATTAAAAATAACATTATAGATCCAAAATAAACACCAAATTTAGTTAGAAACTTTTTATCTTTTAAAAGATCGCTATTCTTAAATTTTTCTAATAGGTCTTTGATATCAATATTTTTAAGATCTATGTTTTTTAATTCACTCAAATTCATATTTTCAATTTACACATTATTGTAAATCCTTTTTTGTTATTAGCCGATTGTAAATCATTTTGCCCTTTAGGTACATTCATTGCTTTCAAAGAAGCTTGATCGATTAAGTCCTTACCATTTAAATTTGATATAAAGTTAATGATATCTTGATCAGAGAAAGCTAAACCAGTGATAATTACTTCTTTTCCTCCATCATAATTAAGGTTTGTAAATTGTACTCTTTGAGGAACACTTCTAGTAATTTGTGCTAGCGCTCTGTATGAAGCGGTCTGATTTGAATTTACCATGCCACCTAATTTCAAAGCCTTTTCCATGTCACTAACTGTTTTTTTAAGTTTTTTGTGTTCAGCGCTCACTAGATTAAATTCTTGTTCTATGCTGCTTTCATTAACAAGTTTGCCTTTATTGGAATTAATTTGGAAAAAAGAAAATCCAATGAGGAATAAATATAAAGCCGCAATTCCACCTACTAATCCTTTCATTGCAAATCCTGAAAGGAATTTCATTTTGCTTTGTCTTTTTAGTGCTTCTCGATTAGGTAAAAGATTAATATTCTTAACTGCAGTTACAAATTTATAGTATCCAAATACGTCTAACTTTCTATAAGCTAAACCAAGTACAGATGTATATATAGATCTATTTCTTAGATTTGTTTTCTCTTTATTGTAAACTGGTATTTGTATTTCATTTAAAGGATCAAAAACTTGAAGACCAGTATTCAATAAGTTTTTTTTAAATAAAGGTATTAATTCTTCGATGTTGTTAAGTGCACTTACAATTTTTATATTATTAATTTTAGATGCATATTTACTCTCGTAATCGCTTAAAGCTTGTTTGAGCTGCATACAGTATCTTCGTACAACACTTTCGGTATCAGTATTTTGTATACTTCCATCGAACTGACCTAAAAGATCTTTTTCGTTTGGTCTTAAAAATATATCAGTTATAATTGGAATATTATCATGAACAATAATTAAGTAATTGTCCTCTCCTCCTATCTCTAGCAGAGCGTTATTGGCTTTGTTTTCAATTTTAAATGAATTGTCAAAAGCATTTTTTAGTGTAAAACATTTAACATCCATTATGACTGGATTTAAACCAGCTTTTTTTACAATTGAAGAATAAGCATTTACATCGCTTAACTTCGAGGCTACAAAAAGTATTTCCATGGTATTAGTTTTATTATTTCTGCTTATAACTTGATGGAAAATTGAGTATTCGTTTAAATCATCAGTAAGCTGAACTAGATTTTCCCAAAGAGAGTCGGTTTCTATAGCTTTTTGTAATTCATCTTCTGACATTAATGGACTTGTTACAACTCTTATAATCGCACTTGTAACTGGGATTGAAATAGCAACATTGGTGGTTGAGACTTTCGCGTTAGCCATACCTAATTTCAATTCATCTGATACGTAATCTTTGGCACTTATAATTCCATCGGCCGTTTTATTTTTATCAAGCAGTCTTAAAGAAATTTTTTCTAAGATCCATTGATTTTCATTTTTACTTAATTGGGCAATTTTAATAGAGTCTTCACCTATATCTATACCGGCAATTTCTTCACCTGCTACATTTGCCTTACTGATTTTTTCTGTAAATAATTTTTTAAATTTTGATAATTCTATTTTTTTGTTCTTATTTTTATTGTCTTTATTGTTCATTTTAAAAGAAAATTTATCTTTTAAAGAAGATAAGTTTTTTAATGAGGAAAAATCAAAATTAAGTAACTTCTTCTTCTTCTCTTCAGCAATTGTAGGATTAGGAGCGTCTTGTAAATTATTTTCTTTTATTGTTTCTTGATTTGTATTTAAGGCTTGTTCGTTTTTAACACTCGATGTTTCAATGTTTTGGTCTTGGTTACTATTATTATTTAAATTGCTTTCAGTGTTGTCATCTAATTTTCCTGAAATTAAATCGTCATACCACTGTTCTAAAATTTTTTTTGCCTCTTCAAGGTCTGTTGTTCCTGAAGATACAACTTTTTGTTTACCTTTATAGAAGGTTCTGCCCACCCAATTCTCAGATTTCAACTTTCCCTTGTATTTATCTTGCCTAACATAGATGTGCAATCTTCCATCTTTAGTTGAAATTATATTTGACATAAACGAATCACTGCTCCAATTTTGTGTTATAATATAATTCTAACACAATTTTGTCAATTATTTTGTGTTATAAATTTAATTTAGCTTAAAAGATTGAATTTGCAATGATTAATTTAGTGTTACAACTGATAGTTTTTTTATATTATTTTGTGTTAGAGCTAAAATTTCTTGTGTTAGATTAATTTCTTTTGTGTTAGAATAGTCTTAAATTTTTTATTTAGGAACTAAAGTAAAATACTCGTTAAAAAAGCAAGTAAAATCAACATTTTTTTAATATTGATTAAAATACATAAATGGTTTATAAATTTTGTGTTAGAATGGTAAAATAATTTAGTCTAACACAAATTTTTATGATTATATTTATTTAATCTTAAAAAAGCTAATAAAATGGGGGTTTTTTAAAATGATCGGGAAAATTGTAAATGTTGTAAAAGACAACCCAAAGGTATCGGATTTCCATTTAAGAGCCAATTGTCCTTTTTCTTACAGATTAATGGGAGAAATAGTCATTTTAGAGGGAGAAATGGTGAAAAAAGAGGATATTTTAAACCTTTTAGAAAAATACTGCTCAAAATCTGATGTAGAGCTTTTCAAACAAAAAAATGAGTTAGATAGCGGTTTTATGTTGGAAAATATGAGGTTTAGAGCCAATTTTTACCAAACACTACAAGGGCCAGCTGTAGTCCTGCGTAAAGTGGAGACAACTATTTTGAATATGGAAGCCCTTAATTTACCACCCGTGATGTATAGTATTGTAGACATGCACAAAGGTTTAGTGCTTGTTACTGGGCCCACTGGCTCAGGTAAGTCAACTACTTTAGCCTCAATTATAAATCAAATTAATGAAACGAGACAAGCGAATATTATTACCATTGAAGATCCTGTTGAGTTTATTCATAACGATAAAAAAAGTATTGTCTCTCATAGAGAAGTTGGAAAACAAACAGAAAGTTTTTCAACAGCTTTAAAAAGTGCTTTAAGAGAAGACCCGGATGTTATTTTAGTTGGTGAGCTTAGAGATATTGAAACTATTAGTATGGCTTTGACTGCTGCAGAAACAGGTCATTTAGTTTTTGGTACTTTGCACACGAGTGGTGCACCTAATACAATTAATAGAATTATAGACGTATTCCCGTCAGAACAACAGTCACAGATCCAAGCTCAGCTTGCAGACTCGTTAAGAATGGTAATCACACAAAAATTATTTAAAACGACTGATGGTAAAGGAAGAGTTGGAGCATTTGAAATAATGGTTTGTAACTCTCCTGTAAAAAATTTAATTCGTGAAAAAAAAATTCATCAAATTCCAAGCGTTATGCAAACAGGTACACGCGATGGAATGATTTCCATGGAAAAATCGATAGAAACATTAGTTCAATCTGGAAAGATAAGTAGTGTTGATGCAAAACAATAAAGCATTTTCTATAATAGAATTACTAGTTGTCATAGTAATTTTTGCTGTTTTAGCGGTATTTGGTTATCCAAAAGTAGATGAATGGGTAACAGAGAGAGAGGCAAAAAAAAATGCATTTGAAGTTAAAGAATACTTAGAAAAAATAAGAGATAATGTTAATGCAGGAGAATATCCTTTTGCCATTGTTCATTTTGTTCCAAATCCAGCTTTATGGACGATGACTCAAGAGGAATGGTCAGAACACATGAGAGTCCCTGCAAATAGTAGAACCCACCACTCTAATTCGGCTCCTAAGAGTTTTCTGAACACTCCAAAAACTTATAGCGATGGAACTAGCGATCGAATATGCCCAGGTTCGTTTAGTGGTTTTATCCAAGAGGATAAGATGAGAATGTCTAAAGATGCTTCGGGCGCATTTAGTTGGCCATCAGATCTTAATTGGTCACCGAATGTACACGTGTGCTTATCAAAAAATGCTTTTTTTACTCCGTACAGTGGGGGTGAAAGGCAAGGGGGTGAAACTTTTCCTGGATTAAGTGGTAAAGCACTTTTTTTATTATGTTCAAATAAAAATACAGATAGATCGGGTAGTAATAGATGTCATTACGTCCAAAGTCCAAACAAAAAATTAAAATATTTATATGCAATTAGAATAAATAGAAATTTAGATGTAGAAGTTTTGAAATTTAATGAAAAAAATACTTCATGGATAGTTCAAAATTAAAAATTAAAGGTCTAAGTCTAATCGAATCTCTTGTTTGTCTAGTGATAGTTGGTATTGGTTTTATTGGAGTAAACCAAATGATTAGTTACGCAACAACTTCTATCGATAGATCAATTGATGCTAATAAGATCAATTTTTTATCTGAGACTGCTGTAGAAGATATTATTGGAGACCCAAACAATGCATCCAACTATAGCTATTCTCAACAATGTACTAAAAATTATAGTTCTGCCGGGTCATTAGCTGAAAAAGCTAAAGCAAAGTGGGCAAAACATTTTATGCAAGAAAATCAACTAAAAGTTAATAATCAGTTTAAAAAGCTACCTTGTGATCAGCTAGATACTAAACAAGCTACGATTACCTCAGGAACTGACAGAACTTCGGTAAAATTTAAATTTAAATCTAATAAAGGAAAAAAAGAAAAGTTTATTGGAGTGGTGGTAAAATGAAAAAAACAGAGGCGTTTTCTTTAATTGAAGCATTGATAGCTACAATCATTGGAGCCATCTCAATATTAGCAATTACTTACTCATATATATTTTTTAATAACACTTACCAAAAAATTACTGATAAAGCGAAAATGAGCGCGTCAGGCAGAACATCATTACAAATGGTAGCAAAAGATTTGAGAAACGCAGGTTATAAAAATATAAATTATGAGGCCGCAACTGGACAGACTTGGGATAGATGGATTGAAAAAATAGATGCTCACGATGGAACCAAAGGTGACAAGCTCAGAATTTGGTATAATACATCTGTAAGCGATAGGTTGGAGATTAGATACTATCTCAAAAAAGATAATTTAGGTGAAACTTACTTAGTCAGAGAGGAAATACAAAATCCTGTTAGAAATCCTGTAAAATTTGAACCAAAGACAATTGTTTCAAAAGCAACTGACTTTCAAGTATTTTTTAATGATCAAAATGGAAATAGAGTGAATAGCGTTACTGTTGGCTCTGATAATCAATCAAAAGTTCATACTGCGGAAGTCTATATAACAGTGAGATCACCTAATGAGCTATTAAATAATCCAATATCTTTTGAGATGTTAAATGGTGGAACTGCAGGTGATTTCACCAAAAGAGATAAATATTTAAGAGAAACATTTTATATAAGTGTATATTTGAGAAATGTCGTTAAATTATAAAAAAAGAAAAAATGAAAAAGGTTTTGCGATTGCGTTGGCATTGTTAATGCTGGTCGCAATGTCTTTGATGGGAGCAACTTTGATGGTTATTGCTGCAGGAGACCACAAAAGAAATGGAAATCAAAATGTCAAACAACAAACTTTTTATGCCGCAGAAACAGGAATATCTGAAGCAAAAAAATGGTTAGCTAGCCAATCTTCTCTTTTACCAGGAAGCGCACCTGGCAACAATTTAAGTTTTTGTAAAACAACTTTTTTCCCAGAGTTATCAAGTCCCAAATTAATAAAAGATAAAATCGAAAAGAAAAATTTGAATGAATTAATTTCTGGCGAAGATGCTAAACTATCTAACTATAGTTATGAATATTTTATAACTTACACTCCAGATCAAACTGGTAATACACAAACTGCCAAAACTTCAACGGTATCGGGAACCACTGGAGGAGATGTCTCTCAAGGGACTACTTATAAAGACTCGGGAACATCGATTGCAACTTTTTACAATATTTACTCTTGTGGTTGTAACGCAAATAAATCATCCTGTAATTCTGATAATGTTATAACAGTATTGCAATCAACTATTACTTTAACTCAATGAAAAAAATATATTTATCAATTTTTTTATTTATTATTTTTTCAGCACCCTCTATTGCTTGTGACTTTCAAGTCATAAATTTTGGAGATAGAAAAGAAAAGCTCTTAGAAATTTTTCCTGGGAGTTTAACTTTTGAAGATCAATTCGGTGGCGAGCAAGTAATTGCTGCAATGGATGAAGTTTGTAAGAATGAAAAAAAATTAGGGGGTACGGAATTAGAATTTCTTTTTATGGATAATAAATTAATTTTGATTACTCTTTTAAGAGGTAACACTGATGATACAGCTTTAATGGATTATGCTATGTTTAAGTATGGATCTTTTAAACTGCCTATTGGAATAGAAAAAAAAGATTGGAAAGGCAATCATGTATGGAGGGTAGGGAATAATATAATAAATTATATAAAGTCTGATATGCATGAAGGTAAGATTGAACTTTTAGAAGTGAGTAGCAATTTATACAGCTCTCAATTAAATGAATATTTTGGAAAAGTGGGAATATGGTTAGACTCTCAAAATTAGTATTTTTTATATTACTATTATTCTCTCAGACAGAGACGTCAGCAAAAAATCCTCCGCCTGGAACCGGAACTTCTGATATCCCTGCAAATATTTTTATAATGTTAGATAATTCAGGAAGTATGAGTAGAAGGTTAGCTACTACAAATTCTCTTTTTCGCCCTGTTGATGTTGAAACCGATAGCTCAGGTAATATCTATGTACTAGAGTATGGAAACAATCGAATAAAAAAATTTGATAGCGCCGGTAATTATAAAGCCGTTTTTGGCGGATACGGTTCTAGATGTAATCAATGGCGACTTGCAAGACAATTTCAAATCTATGGTGATCGTATTTACTTGGCTGACTATTTTGGCAAAAGAATAGTAGTACTAGATTTAGATGGCGGTTGTGTAGC
>MDSZ01200942.1_pt1 | contig 15400 bp, 13 predicted proteins | sample 811201 | NCBI WGS metagenome assembly MDSZ01 (sample SAMN05326647, study PRJNA326480) | marine metagenome | isolation source: seawater | place: Indian Ocean: North | collected 2010
ACAAAAAAAGCAGATTATGGAAGGAAATAAAATTAAATATTCAGATGGAAATATCGCGGTGCCAAATGATCCAATAATACCCTTTATTGAAGGAGATGGAATTGGAGTAGATATCTGGCCTGCAAGTAAGTTGGTGCTTGACTCAGCAGTAGAAAAAGCATACTCGGGTAAGAAAAAAATTATTTGGAAAGAAGTTCTAGCTGGAGAAAAGGCTTTTAATAAAACTGGAGAATGGTTACCTCAAGAAACTTTAGATGTTTTTAATGAATATCTAGTTGGGATTAAAGGACCACTTACAACTCCAGTAGGTGGTGGGATAACATCTCTCAACGTGGCTCTCAGACAAAAGCTTGATCTTTTTGCTTGTGTCAGACCTGTAAGATGGTTTAATGGTACTCCTTCCCCCGTTAAAAACCCTTCCACTACGGATATGGTAATATTCAGGGAAAATACTGAAGATATTTATGCTGGAATTGAGTTCGAGAATGGTAGTGATGAAAACAAAAAAATCAAAGATCTTCTTAAAGAAAACTTCTCAGAAAGATTTAATAAGATAAGATTTCCTGATACGGTAGGATTAGGCATAAAACCTATTTCGGTTGAAGGAACATATAGGTTAGTTAGATCTGCAATTCAGTATGCCATTAAACAGGATAGAAGTTCAGTCACTTTAGTCCACAAAGGAAATATTATGAAGTATACAGAAGGTGCCTTCAGAGATTGGGGATATAAAATAGCAAGAGAGGAGTTTGGAGCAGTAGACTACGAAGGTGGACCATGGCAAGTAATTAAAAATGGATCTAAGGATATAATTATTAAAGACGTAATAGCTGACGCGTTTTTACAACAAATTTTACTTAGGCCAAAAGAATACTCAGTAATTGCAACAATGAACCTTAACGGAGATTATATTTCTGATGCCTTAGCTGCCATTGTTGGTGGAATTGGAATTGCACCAGGAGCAAATATTAACTATCAAACTGGACATGCCATATTTGAAGCCACTCATGGTACAGCTCCTAAATATGCAGGTCAAAACAAAGTTAATCCAGGATCGGTTATTCTATCAGGGTCAATGATGTTAGAACATTTAGGTTGGAATGAAGCCAAAGATCTAATTCATAAGGGGTTAACAAAATCTATAGAATCTGGTAAAGTCACTTATGATTTTGAAAGATTAATGGATAATGCTACACTTCTTTCCTGTTCTGACTTCGCACAGGAAATTGTCAATAACATGTAATTTTATGAATCATGGCAAAAGATAAAGTATATGTATTTGACACAACCCTAAGAGATGGTGAGCAAGTACCAGGATGCCAATTAAATACTGAAGAAAAAATTGAAATTGCTTTAGACCTTGAATCTTTGGGTGTTGACATTATTGAGGCCGGTTTCCCAATTTCGAGTCCAGGAGATTTTAACTCTGTTTCTGAAATTTCTAAAGTTGTAAAAAAACCTATTATCTGTGCTTTGTCAAGAGCAGTTATATCTGATATAGATATGGCTAATTTAGCCTTGAAAAATGCTAAAAGGAAGAGAATACATACGGGTATTGGAGCTTCTGATATTCACATTAAACATAAATTTAATTCAACAAGAGAAAAAATTTTAGAGCAGGCTGTAGCTGCTGTTAAATATTCAAAAAAGTTTTTTGAGGATGTAGAATTTTATCCTGAAGATGCAGGAAGAGCTGATCAAGATTTTTTATGTAAGATGGTAGATGAAGTTATTAAGGCTGGAGCAACAGTAATAAATATTGCAGATACAACAGGATATAATTTACCTGAGATGTACGGTAAAAAAATTAACTATTTAATGAATAATGTGCCAAATATTGATAAAGCAATTATATCAGTTCATTGTCATAATGATCTTGGTTTAGCTACTGCTAATTCTATTGCTGGACTTCAAAATGGAGCTAGACAGTTTGAAGCTACAATAAATGGAATAGGAGAAAGGGCAGGAAATACTTCCCTAGAGGAGGTTGTGATGGCTCTTAAAGCTCATCCTGATTTAAATCTAGAAACAAATATTAAAACAAAAAATATTGTTCCTATAAGTAAAAAGGTTAGTAGGCTAATGAATATGCCTATCCAAAGAAATAAAGCAATCGTGGGAGCTAATGCTTTTGCTCATTCTTCAGGTATACATCAAGATGGTTTTTTGAAAAATAGAGAAAATTATGAGATAATTAATCCAGAAGATGTTGGTCTTAAAGCTTCTTCAATAGACCTAACTGCTCGAAGCGGTAGGGCTGCCCTCAAGCATAGACTTAAATTACTTGGATTTAGTTTTTCTAAAGTAGAGTTAGAAACTATTTATATCAAGTTTATAGAGATGGCTGATGAAAAAAAACTTCTTCATGATGAAGATCTTTATGAGTTAATGAAAAAATATAACTAATGGGAAAAACCCTTTTTGAAAAAGTTTGGGACAATCATGTTGTTGACTCTATTCCTAATGGACCAAGTATAATTTATATTGATAAACACCTTATCCATGAAGTTACGAGCCCTCAAGCTTTTGCAGGATTAAATAAGAGGAATATAAAAGTTTTTAGACCAGATAAAACTGTTGCTACTGCTGATCATAATGTCCCAACAAAGAATCAGCATCTGCCAATTCAAGAGGCTTTATCAAAAAATCAAGTAGATACATTAAATAAAAATTGCAGAGAGCATGGTGTTGAATTATATGGTTTAGGACATAAATACCAAGGTATTGTACATGTTATAGGACCAGAATTAGGAATTACTAAACCTGGAATGACTATTGTTTGTGGAGATAGCCATACGTCTACGCATGGTGCTTTTGGTTCTATAGCTTTTGGAATTGGAACTAGTGAAGTTGAAATGGTTCTTTCAACTCAGTGTTTACTACAAAATAAACCTAAAACAATGCTAATTGAGATTGATGGTGATTTAAATGAGGGTGTTTACTCTAAAGATATTATTCTATATATTATTTCAAAAATTACTGCATCAGGAGGAACTGGTTACTTTGTTGAATACTCTGGTTCCGCTATTCGATCTCTTTCAATGGAGGCTAGAATGACAATATGTAATATGAGTATTGAGATGGGAGCAAGAGGTGGTATGATAGCTCCAGATGAAACTACATTTGAATATCTTAAAGGAAAGAAATTCTCTCCAAAAGGTAATGAATTTACATCTTCAGTTGAAAAATGGAAAAAATTGAAATCTGACAGTGACGCTAGATATGATAAGGTTATCAGGTATGATGCTAGAGATATTGAACCAATGATAACATACGGTACAAATCCAGGTATGGGTATTAAAATAAAAGATAATATACCGGATAATGCTATAAATACTTCATCTGAATCATTCAATAAATCTTTGGACTATATGGGCTTAAAAACAGGTGAAAAGTTAATAGATAAAAAAATAGATTATGTGTTTATTGGATCTTGTACAAATTCAAGAATTGAAGATTTAAGAATTGCATCTAATATAGTTAAAGGCAAAAAGAAATCTGATAATGTAAACGCATGGGTTATCCCAGGTTCTAAATCTGTAGAAAAAATAGCAATACAAGAAGGTTTAGATAAAATATTTGATGAAGCAGGATTTGAATTTAGACAACCTGGTTGTTCCGCTTGTCTCGCTATGAATGAAGATAAAATTCCAAAAGGTAAATATTGTGTATCTACATCAAACAGGAATTTTGAGGGAAGGCAAGGTCCAGGCTCTAGAACTTTTTTAGCAAGTCCAGCAACTGCAGCCTTAACAGCAGTTAATGGTTTTATATCTGATGTAAGAGATTATAATTGATATGGAGAAATTTTTAAAACTTGATTCTACTATAATGCCTCTCAATATTGAGAATATTGATACGGATCAAATTATACCTGCTAGATTTCTAAAAGCAGTAACAAGAGATGGTTTTGGCGATAATTTATTTAGAGATTGGAGATATGATAATGATGAAAAGTTAATTGAAGATTTTAATTTGAATAAAATAAAAAATGATTCAAAAATTCTTCTTGCAGGTAGAAATTTTGGATGTGGTTCTAGTAGAGAGCATGCAGCTTGGGCTATATATGATTATGGATTTAGAGTAGTGGTAAGTAGTTTCTTTGCAGATATTTTTAGAAATAATGCTCTGAATAATGGACTTTTAGTAATTCAACTCGATCAAAACAAAATTGATAAAATTTTTGAGCGTGTTTCAAAAAACATTAACTCATCATTTTCTGTTGATTTAAATGAACAAAGGTTTTATTCATCAGATGGAAAAATTGATGAGATGTTTGAAATAAATGATTACAACAAAACTTGTTTAATTAACGGGTATGATAATATTGATTATTTATTAAGTGTAAAGGATAAAATTTTGAAATTTGAATCTAATATAAAATGATACCACATAAGATAGCAGTTTTAGAAGGAGATGGAATTGGTCCGGAAGTTATGCAAGAGGCTTTAAAATTATTAGATGTGATATCTAATAAAAATGATATAAAATTTGATTGTGTTAAGGGACTAGTTGGTGCTACTGCAATTGATAAGGAGGGACATCCTTTTCCTGAATCAACTAAAACTCTTTGCAATGATTCAGATGCAATATTGTTTGGAGCAATTGGTGATCCAAAGTATGATAATGACCCTAAAGCAAAAATACGACCTGAGGATGGACTTCTTGAGATGAGAAAATTTTTGGGATTATATGCAAATGTTAGACCTGTTATAACATATGACTCTCTTTTGGATTCTTCCCCTTTAAAAAAAGAAATTGTATCTGGAACAAATTTTGTAGTTTATAGAGAGTTAACTGGAGGAATTTATTTTGGTGAAAAATCAATTTCAGAAGATAGAAAATCAGCTTATGATACATGTTCTTATAGTATTGTAGAAATTGAAAGAATCTCACACTTAGCTTTCAAGGAAGCAAGAAAGAGAAAAAAAGAATTAACTCTAGTTGATAAGGCAAATGTCTTGGAAACATCTAGATTATGGAGGGAGGTTGTTCAAGAAATTTCTAATGATTATCCTGATGTAAATGTTTCATATCTTTTTGTTGATAATGCTGCCATGAAGATAATCACTAACCCGAATGATTTTGATGTAATTCTTACAGAAAATATGTTTGGTGATATTATTACAGATGAGGCATCAGTAATAACTGGATCATTAGGGATGTTACCTTCAGCATCTGTCGGAGATAAAATCTCTTTATTTGAGCCAATTCATGGTTCTTATCCTCAAGCTGCTGGAAAAGGTATCGCCAATCCAATGGCTATGATACTTTCACTAGCGATGATGTTAGATTTATCATTTAATTTAAAAAAAGAGTCAGAAATTATTTTAAAGTCTATTGAAGATGCTCTAAAAGAAAACTTTGTTACTGTTGATATTGATAGTGAAAACTATAAATCGACTAGTGAGGTAGGGGATTGGTTATCTGATAGAGTATCAGAGTATTTGAGTTAATTTAACCTTTCTTAATATATCTTTTTTTGATTTATTACTTAAATTATTTTACTTTAAATATGATTAGAGTACTAGTATTTTTATTTTTTTTAATTTCAAGTCCTGTCTTTTCTCAAGAAAACGAAAAAGATATGTCATATTCTATATTTCCTAATCCTGCAAATGAATTTATTAATTTAAAAATAAATAATAACACTACAGTTAATGACTATAATTTTTCTATTCATTCTTTAATAGGAAATGAGATGGATTTTCGACAAGAAAAAATATCAGAAAATGAATTGAGATTTGATTTAAACAATTTTAATAAAGGATACTATTTTGTTCTTGTTGATTTCAAGAATGATAATAGAAGAAAAATTTTAAAATTCTCTAAAAATTAGTTAACAGAATTTCTAGAATAATTATTCTCAAAAAGATCTCTGTACTTCTTTGATAGTTCAGGGTTATTATACTTGCTATACGCTCTTGCTAATGTATTTAGAGAAACAAGATTTTTTTGAATTTCAAATCTGTCATTAATGTTATTATCAAAATAATAGTTGAGTAATTCATCTGATCGGGTTCCTATGATGTCTGCAATTTCATTAGCTAATTCTTCAGTATCCATTTCTGCTTTAACCTTTAGATCTAATAAAAATTCTACAATTTGAACTGAAAAGTGATCATACATTATACTTTCATCAGGAATTAATTCAATAGATTTATTAATTATTTCAAGAGCTTTTTCATATTTCCCCTCATTGATCAAATTTCTAATTAGAGTATTAAATGTAGATCTATAATTCATAATAAAACCTCTATGATCTTCAGAGAAATAAGCATCTTTGTTATCAAGCTCTCTCCAAAAAGAATTATTCAAAATATTAGAATACATTAATTCTGTATTAATAAAACTTCCAGAACCTGGATTTAATAATGGCATCAATCTATATGCAAATCCCTCTTGAACAACATTTCTCTTTAAATCTAAACCTATACCATTTAAAGAAGTATTATTAAAATAAATTGGTCTCTCCCAATTATTTGCCTGAAGAAGATCTAAAAATGCAAGGTCTTTTTTCTCCAAACCATTTTTATTATTTTTCAGTGTAAGGAATAAAGTATCTTTTTTATATATCTCAAATTGTTCAGGTATTTTAAAAGGTAAGTTTTTATCAACTGAAAGCCAAAATGATTTAGATGGTATTGAGTTGTAATTACTGACAGATGTAGCAACTTGAATAGCTTTACTATTTCTCTGGACTAAATTTATAAAGCCCTTTAAGTTTATAGCAACATTTTGAATTTTAGGGTTGTTAACATAAGGTAAATAATCATTTAAACCTCCTTGAATATAATTTTCTAAATCTATTGAAAAATTAATTTTTTCTGAAAGATTTTTTTTACTCATCATCTGATCAATGTACCAGTCGGTATTGAAGTAACTCAAAACAATAACTCTTACATCAGTCCTATAATTTTCAACTTCCTGAACATACCATAAAGGGAAAGTGTCATTATCTCCACCTGTGAAAAGAATTGAATTTGGAGCACAAGAATTAAGAAGGTTTTTAGCTGAGTCAACAGTCAAATATCTATTTGATCTGTCATGATCATCCCAGTTTTCTTTAGCTAATATTCCAGGAGATGAAAGTGATATAGTAATTGATAAACCAATAGCTAAATTTTTGTTATTAATAAATCTTTTGAAAAAGTAAAACAGGAATAATGATCCATAGCCAATCCATATTGAAAATGCATAATAAGATCCAGCATAAATATAATCTCTCTCTCTAGGTTCAACAGGTGGGCTATTTAAGTATACTACCAATGCTAAACCGGTTAGTATAAATAATAACAGAACAACATAAAAATTCTTATTATCTCTATAGAACTGAAAAAGTAATCCCAAGATCCCAAGAATTAAAGGAATCATTAAATAGTTATTTCTAGCTTTATTAACTTCTAATTGATATGGAACCTCATCAAAAACATTTTGTAAACCTAGCCAGTTTGCATTTTGGATATCTGATGATCTTCCAGAAAAATTCCACATAAAATATCTTAGGTACATGTGACCAACTTGATATTTCAAGAAGAATATTAAGTTATCAGAAAATGTTGGTTTCTGGTTTTGTGATAAATTCGTTATTTCTCTGTATCTATTAATATGATTAGCGTTACTACTGTACATTCTAGGGAAAATAGTTGTTCTTTTAGGGTCATAGACATAATTAAATTTCTTTTCCTTTACCTCATACCTATCTTCCCCTTTTTTATAACTTACTCCAGTTTCTTCTTGGCGAACTACGTCTGCATCAAAATATTGTCCTTTAAATAATGGTCTATATCCATATTGTTCCCTTTTTAAATAAGATATAAAGTTTAAAATGTTTTCGGGATTATTTTCATCGATAGGTGGATTATAATTTGATCTAATAAGAACAAGAGAATATGAAGAGTATCCGATAAGAATAAACGTTAAAGCTAATAATGATGTGTTGAGAATTGTTTTTTCTTTTTTGTGAGAATACCAGATTAGGTAAATAAGAGTAGAAACTGATGCTATTATAAAGAAAATTATACCTGAGGCAAAGGGTAACCCAAATGAATTTACAAAAAGCCTTTCGATAAAGAATGCAATAGAAGGTAATCCTGGTATTATTCCTTCAACTATAATACCAACAATTAGTAATCCTAAAATAAGAGATGAGGCTAAGCCAATAAAAGAAATTTTTTCAGCTTTCTTGAAGTACATAATAAGAGCAAGCGCTGGAATTGCTACCAAGTTAAGTAGATGGACTCCAATTGATAAACCCATCATATATGCAATTAAAATTATCCATCTATTTTGATTAGAAGCATCTTCAGTGCTTTCCCATCTTAATATAGCCCAGAATACAAAAGCAGTGAAGAATGATGACATAGCATACACTTCAGCTTCAACAGCTGAAAACCAGAATGAATCAGTAAAAGTAAAAGAGAGTGCTCCAGTTAAACCAGAAAGTAACACTAGTAAAATGTTATTAATATTATCAGTCTTAATAATCTTTGATGTCAGGTGGGTTATTGTCCAAAAGAGAAATAATATAGTGAAGGCACTTGATACAACACTAAGGAAATTAATGGCTAATGCTATATTTTCTAGATTTCCAAATGCAAAAAGAGAAAAAAATCTACCTAATAGTAAGTAAAAAGGTGCTCCTGGTGGATGAGGCACTTCTAATTTATTTGATACAGCAATAAACTCTCCAGCATCCCAGAAACTGGCAGTATCCTCGACTGTTATTGAATAGACCACAAGAGCTATCAAAAAAGTGAACCAACCTGTGTAATTATTTAATTTTTTATATTCAGTCATAACATGGAATAAAGGCGAAAATAATTAAAATAATTATAATCATATTCTTAATGATTCAGTTATTTTGCTTAATGATTTTTAAAATAGCTGTAGGAATAGTATTTCTTTTTTTTACTTTATTTGATTCAGTAGCTCAAAGCAATAAGAGTATATTAACTAATGTAGATATCCAAATTGAGGCAACCGCAGCAATTAATAAAATGTACAATTTTGAATTTAAAGAGGCTGAAAAAGAATTTAATTGGTTAGTACAAGAATATGGTGATCATCCTCTTCCGGTATTTCTAAAAGGTTTGAGTTTATGGTGGAAAATAGATTCATATTCTGGCATATCTGATTTATCAAAGACTGATTCTCTAGATAGGTTAGATGAAAATTTTATTAAAATAATGGATAAGGCAATTTCTCTTTCTCAAAATATTTATGAAAAAGGAAATAAAATTGATGGAGCTTTTTTTTTAGCGGCCTCTTACGGATTTAAAGGAAGACTATTATCTGAGAGGAGAAAGTGGAGAGCTTCAGCTCTAGCTGGAATGAATGCACTTAGATATTTAAAAGAAATAAGGAAAGATGATTTAATGATCCCAGAAATTTCTTTTGGTAATGGTTTGTTTAACTATTATTCAGTATGGATTTCAGAAAGATATCCTTTGTTAAAGCCAATAATTAAACTCTTTCCAGATGGTGATAAGCAAAAAGGAATAGTTCAATTAAATAATGCTGGAAATAACTCTTTTTATACTAGGACAGAGGCACAATATTTTTTGACAAGAATATATTCAAGTGAAAATGACATAAGGAAAGCCTTATACCTATCTAAATATTTATTTGAAACATTTCCTGATAATTCCATTTTTCACAAATTTTATAATCAGCTATTATATAGAAGTTCTAGTTTTAGCTTATGTGAAATGCAATCTCTTAAGATTATAGAAAATTTCAATAAAAAGAAAAAAGGTTATTACGATAATGATATAAGATTAGCTCATTTTTTTCTTGGTGAAATTTATTTATCTAAAAAGGATAACGATCTTGCAATTCACCATTTAAATAAATCATTATTTTACTCTGAAAAATTTAAAAATCAGAAACTAGGTTATACTATTTATTCAAATTTTCTATTAGGAAAAATACATTTTGATAGAGGTGAAATTAATAAATCTAAATTCCATTTTAAAAAAGTAATTAAACTTACAAAAAGGAAAGATGATTTAAATCAGAAATCAAAAGGATATATTAAAAAAATTTAAATAAAATAATTTTTTAAAAATATATTAACTCTTTACAGAACTTTACTCTAAAATTTTACGTTTTACAAAATATAATTTTTTGTATGAAAATCGATAATATAGATAAAAAAATACTTACAATTCTTCAAAAGAATGCTAAAATAACTAATGCTAAACTTTCTAATGAAATTGGCTTATCTCCTGCTCCTACACTAGAGAGAGTTAGGAAGTTAGAAACTCAAGGAATTATTAGTGGATATCATGCAAAATTAAACATGTCTAAGATAGGATTAGGTGTTAGTACTTTTGTGATGGTTACACTTAAAGGGCACAACAAAAAAAATATTAATTCATTTATTGACAAGATTAAGAAGGTTGAAAATATAGTTGAATGTCATCATATAACTGGAAGTGGAGATTTTATATTAAGAGTTGTTGCAAAGAACATAGAATCTTACCAAGAGTTGATGTTGGATAAAGTAACTGAAATTGAAGTTACTGACAGCTTGCAGTCTATGGTTATTCTATCTACTTTTAAAGATAATAAAGTAGTTCCTGTATAAATAAAATGAAAAATATTATTCTGGATTCTAATGATATTACTAATAAAATTAGAAGAATATCTTTTGAAATAATTGAGAAAAATATTGAAGAGAATGAAATTTATTTAATTGGAATTTTGCCTAATGGAAAATATTTATCTGAAAAAATAAATTCTTTCATAGAAGATAATTCTAATATTAAAGTAAGACTTCATTTTATCAATATTGACAAAAAAAATCTTTCAGTGAAAGGTATTTCCCCAAAGGAAGGTATTGATAGAATAAAAAATAAAGTGATTGTTTTAGTTGATGACGTAATGAATAGTGCATCTACATTCATGTATTCAATTAATGAGTTACTAAAATACCAACCGAAAGAAATTCAGATTGCAGTATTAATCGAAAGATATTATAAAAGCTTTCCAATTGCTCCAAATTTTAGAGGACTTGAATTAAGTACCTCTAAATCTGAACATGTTAAAGTAGAGTTAGAAAATTCACCTAAAGTTTCAATTGTATGATTTATATAGTAAGAAAAGAGCACTTTAATGCTGCTCATAAATTAATTAATCCAAAATGGTCTGATGAAAAAAATATGGAAGAATTTGGCGTTTGTTCAAATGAAAATTGGCATGGACATAATTATGAGATTGAAGTAACAGTAAAAGGCGAAGTTAATCCAGAAACTGGTATGCTTATAAATTTAAAGGTATTATCAAAAATTCTAAAAGAGGAGATACTTGATAAAGTAGACCATAAAAATTTAAATTTAGATGTTCCCTTCCTAAAGGGAATTATTACAACAACAGAAAATGTAACTATAAAGTTCTGGGAAATTCTTGATGAAAAATTAAAATCTTTAGAAAACTCAAAATGTACTCTACATAAAATTAGACTATATGAAACTCCTAGAAATTTTGTAGAATACTATGGAGAAAAATAATTCAGATATATTTATCGTATGTGGTGAAAGATCAGGTGATCTTCATGGTTCTCAGTTAATTAAAAAATTATTAAATCGTAATTCTGAACTTAAAATTCATTTTTGGGGTGGTGAGTTGATGGAAAAAGCAGGGGGTATTCTTCTTGAAAATTATAAAAATTATAATGTTATGGGTTTTTGGGAAGTAATTACTAGACTAGGATTTTTATATAAGAAAATAGAATTATGTAAGAAACATATTCTTGAATATAGACCAAAACTAATTCTATTAATTGACTTTCCTGGTTTTAATATGAGAATTGCAAAATTTTCTCATGAAAATGGATTTAAAGTTCACTATTACATTCCTCCAAAAGCATGGGCTTGGAATAGTGGAAGAGCAATAAAACTTAAAAAATATGTAGAAAAAATATATTCTATACTACCTTTTGAAATTGATTTTTTCAGAAAATATAATTGTAATATTAAGTATGTAGGTAATCCAATTTCTAATTATATTGAGAAAGGAGAAATTCAACTTGAAAAAAGTGAAAAGACCATTTCTTTATTGCCTGGAAGTAGAAATTCTGAACTCAAATATTCAGTGCCAATTTTTAAAAAAATAATAGAAATATTGAGTGAATATAAGTTTAAAGTATGTGCTGTAGATAACGTAGATCAAAAGCTATATGAAGATTTTAATAATTTTGAAAATACCGAGCTAGTTTATGATAATACATATAAAGTAGTCTCTTCTTCAAAATTATCTATTGTTATGTCAGGTACAGCGAGTCTTGAGGTAGCTTTTACAGATACCCCTCAAGTTGTTGTATACAAGACATCTAACTTATCTTTTATACTCGCTAAGTTCCTTATTAATGTAAAATACATATCTTTAGTTAATTTGATTTTGAATAAAAGTTTAGTAAGGGAGTTAATTCAAAATGATTTTAATCATAAATATCTTCTAAAAGAAATAAATTATTTGGAAGACCCGATTAATGTAGATAAAGCATTGTCCGGTTATAAAAAACTAAGAGAAGTAATTGGTGCCAAGAATGCTGCCGATGAAGTAGAAAAAAGTATAATTAAGTCTTTATGACTTTTTAATTAATACTTCATCAATAATTCCATATTCTTTTGCTTCCTCTGATCTCATCCACTTATCTCTATCGGAATCTTTTTCTATTTCTTTATAAGATTTACCAGTATGGTTGGCTAGGATATTGTATAAATCTTTTCTCAATTCTTGCATTTGCTTTAGTGTAATCTCCATGTCTGTTGATTGACCTTGCATACCTCCACTTGGTTGATGGATCATAACTCGAGAGTGCTTAAGAGCTGATCTTTTACCTTTTGTACCACCAGATAAAAGTACTGCTCCCATTGATGCAGCCATTCCAGTACATATAGTAGCAACATCTGGTGAAACATATTGCATAGTGTCATAAATACCTAGACCAGCATATACTGAACCACCAGGGCTGTTAATGTATAGTAGTATATCTTTTTTTGAATCAGTAGATTCTAAGAATAAAAGTTGGGCTGTAATAATATTTGAAATATTCTCTTCAATACCCATGCCTAAGAAAATTATTCTATCCATTATAAGTCGTGAAAAAACATCAATTTCTCTGAAATTAGTTGGTCTCTCCTCGATTACAGCTCTAGTCATACTTTCAACTCTTTCAACATATTTATCGAATGTAAGGCCATTGATATTTTTGTCTTTAACCAGATATTTTCTTAATTCTTCTTTATTCATAATTAAATTTTATTTGCTAGTACCTTAAATTTATCAAATGTTATTGATTTTTTAGTAATTGTAACTTTTTCTTTAATTAGGTTAAAAACCTTATTTGATTTTAATTCATTAAATATTTTTAAATAATTCTCTCCTTTATTGTGTTTTAAATAATTCTCTACAAATTTATCTATATCCTTACTCATATTTTGCATTCCAGATGCCATAAGTTGATGCTGAATTTGACTTTTTGCCATCTCCTCTATTTCAGAGTTTTCCACTTTTATTTTATTTGAATCAATAATATCATCAACTATATACGACCATCTTATTTGATTACAATAACTTTCATAATCTTCATTCAATAGTTTTTTTGATGTTTCTTCATCATTATTAGAAGAAATCCACTCTTTTACGTAGTCTTCTGGCATATCAATTTTATTTTGATTCAAAAGATCCTTTTCAATTTCTCTATTAAGATAAAACTCAGATTCCTTGAGATAATTGAATTCTATAGATTTTTCAATTTCTTTATTAAATTCTACTTTTGTTTTTACTTTACCTGGACCGAAAATTTTATCAAAAAAAGTGGGTGTAAGTTTTGCTGGTGATCTTTCGATAATATTTTCAATTTTAACATTAACACTTTTTGGAAATTCATCAAAATTAACAGTGTCACCAATTACTTGATTTAGTAGTTCTGAATCATTTTTGACTAGTTTTTTTAAGTTAATTTTAATATTGTCATCAACCTTTTTCTTTAAAATTTTTTTTGATTCAATTTTATCTAAGGTTTCAATTGCTAGAAGTCCTTTCTTCTTATTTTCTAAATAGTCAAACTCACAGTAAACAGAAGACTTACTAGTAACCTCTTTTAAGTTATTAATGTCTGCATACTGAATTTTTAAGTTTTCAATGGTTTGATCAGTTGTTTTTTTGTCAACTTTAATATTGAAGAGATTATATTTTTGTGATTTTTTAAATGGTTTTAATTTAAAATCACTTAAGTGACCAATCTTAAAATCAAAATCGAAAGAGTCAATTTCATTAATTTTGATTTTATCTAAATCATTTTTTTGAGGTTTAGGCTCACCAATAATTTTAATTCTATTTTCTTTGATATAGTTATTTATGTTCTCGCTAACTATCTTATTTATTTCATCTAATAAAACAGATTTACCATACATATTTTTTAAAAGCTGTATTGGAACCATGCCCGGTCTAAAACCTTTTAAATTAGCTTTTCTCTTTAGATCTTTTAATTGACTTTCGAATTTTTCGATATAGTCTTTTTTTTCAAGATGTAAATTCAGGTTTGACTCTGTTTCCGAGATCTTAGTTTTCTTAATTTTCAATTCCTTAAATTTAGATTAGTGCGGATGGAGGGACTCGAACCCCCATGCCTCGCGGCGCTAGATCCTAAATCTAGTGCGTCTACCAATTTCGCCACATCCGCATAAATAGTCTGCAAATCTAGAAATAAATTATTTTAATGAAAAAATTTAATTTAAATTATCTTTAATATTCATTATGAAAAGAAATTTATTAACATCAGAGAAGGAAAATGAGCTGATAGTAAAAGCTTATGCAAAATTATTGAGACACTCTAAGTCTATAATTTCAAGGGATGATTCTAAGATTATAAAAAAAGCATTTAGAATAGCCTTAGACGCTCACAAAGATATGAGGAGAAAGTCAGGAGAGCCTTATATTTTCCACCCGATAAGTGTTGCACAAATCTGTGTAGATGAAATAGGTTTAGGAACTACATCAATAGTTGCAGCATTATTACATGATGTTGTAGAAGATACTGATATAACTTTAGATTTTATTGAAAAAGAATTTGGAGAAAGGGTTGCTAAAATAATTGACGGTTTAACAAAAATATCTGGTGTATTGAGTCCAGGCTCTTCGATTCAATCAGAAAATTTTAGAAAAATGCTCTTAACTCTTGTAGATGATGTGAGAGTCATACTAATAAAATTAGCTGACAGATTGCATAATATGAGAACTCTAGATAGTATGTCTAGAGGTGCCCAGTTAAAAAATTCATCTGAGACAATTTATATCTATTCACCTTTAGCTCATCGTTTAGGTTTATATTCTATTAAGTCAGAGTTAGATGACTTATACCTTAAGTATACGGATAAATCTAATTATAAAA
>MDSZ01048462.1_pt1 | contig 15398 bp, 7 predicted proteins | sample 811201 | NCBI WGS metagenome assembly MDSZ01 (sample SAMN05326647, study PRJNA326480) | marine metagenome | isolation source: seawater | place: Indian Ocean: North | collected 2010
TGATAGTCAAGCAAATGCTGCTAATGAGAATAAATCATTACAATCCCTAAGAAACACATTGAATCTTTATCTTAAAGATGTTGATAATGTTGTTGAAAATATAGATGATGAGAGACCAACTTATCAAAATAAATCAGAAGGTTTTTTGAAATTAAGAAAACCCAATCAGGCAATAATAATAAAGAGTCCCGATGGTGGGGAGTTGGATTTTCAAAAAACAAATTCCAATGGAATTCCAAGTTATTTAGATGATGGTTTTACGATAACCATGTGGGTTAGATTTATCGGTAGGACTGGAAATGGTACTCTATTCAGTTATGGAAATCCATATAAAAAATCTCTTGAGGATAGATATGGATTCAGATTGGAGACATTCACTGTTAGTAGGAAGGATAGGTATCCTGATTATCCACAAGATGTGGGTACATCACGATTCATAATGAATAATTTTCCTGTAGATCCACCACCATTTGAATACAGCGATTATGAGAGATTTGTAAGGCTTGTTGTTTGGGATCATACGGATAAAACACCATATCAGAGTGGGGCATTATTTAGTGATACTGGGGAAAATGGAAAGCTCTATGACAGCCATTTTGGAACACCAAGAAAAGCTAGACAGAGATTGTGGGATCCAATGTGGAATGGTGGTGGTGGAACACAAGGGCATGTCGGTAGTGGCTATGGTATGGGTCCTGATGGGACTGATGATCCGACTCATTATGCTGTTAGGAGAGTATCGATGCCTGTATACTTCCCATCGGATGAGTATGGGGTTTATCATAATGGGCATGCAGGTGCTATGCATGAGTTTGCTTTCAACTACACACGGATACCAACAGATAATTTAGATGAGTGGTTCTTCATCTGTGCAACTTACGATCCAAGTGTGGATGAGACATCTGATTGGCAAAAATATTCATCTGATGGTTCTTACAGATGTAGTGTTGAGGTGATAAGTAAGAGAGACCTATTGACGGCACGTGGTTACAAAGTCGAATTGGCTGGTGATGAGGAACTTCCTGCCACTGAAATGGATGATATGGATGATGGTGGTGAAGAGCCAGTTGAGGTAGAGGACAGACCAATTGATGTGGACAAAGAGGGTGAGGTAAATGCTGAAGAAGCTGTTTTGAAAGAGGAAGATAGAGAAGAAGAAGAGTTAGAGGCCTACTTAGATTAATTGGTGTTGTAATGAATCTCATAATAAATGGAAAAGATGTAATTGAATACAATGTTTGGAATCTACAGACTGTAGGGCCAAATCAGATACAACCATTCCAAGGAAGAAATGTTGTCGGAACTGTAGCTACTGATTTGATAGAAGAGGATGGTAGATTTTCGCTCGGTACATACACTGTAAATGATAGGGGTTTGTGGGAACTCAACATTGTGGACATTAGCGGAATCAACAATCAATTTAAATCAAATCAATCAATGCAGATAGCTCAGTATGAGGAAGTTGCAAATAACAGTTCATATCCAGCATTATTGGGTGATGAGAACATTTTTGTAAGACCAGATAATGTAACAACTTACTTTTCAATTGATGCTTTTCCATTCAAAACCCAAACGCAGTTTCAGGGTGAGAAAAAATATCCGCTCTGTTTTTACTACGATAGACTTTTACATAAAGAACATTATGATGCTACCTGTGAGGGTAAGGTTAGTCTGAGGATTGTCAGAAGGCAGAATGGTAGGGTTGGTGAGCAAACCCAATCAACATATTTTAATCCATTTATAGATAGGCCAACGATAGAGACTGCTCCACCATTTTCGGAGGGCCCTCATCGTCAATATGGTATTGATGGGGTATTTGATTTTGGACTACAAGCCGTTCCCGATTATGGAAAGATATCTTTGTCATTTAACACATTAAACCAAACCTCAGCGCAAAGTTCAGGAATGGAATTCACCACAAATATGAGCGATTCCCTTGCTTCCCCCAGTGAATGGACTGATGTAAACTTTGATAATTTTGTCTATGAGATACAGGCAAGACAAGTATATGTCATTGATGATGTGCCATATCCAGACTTATCAGGAGAATGGCATGACATCTCAAATCACATTCCTAATCAGTCGGCAAATACCACAATGTCATTTGATTATAACAGCCCATACTATAACTCGGATATCTCTGCTAATCAAACTATATGGCCCACTAATGAAGATAACTCTGGAGAACACTATCAGTTTAGAATTCGTTTCGACCTTCCCGATACAGCCACATTGAGTGGTCCGTTGAGGGGGGATTGGTATTATTTTCCAGGAAATTATGATGGTGATAATGATGAGAATGTTATTGAAACACCTACTCCCAACACAGTGATTACCTTTGCTGATGTGGATTATGGATCTTCTCCAGATTTAGCCTACGGAAATGTTATACTCAACATCTTCAACTCCGGAGCTGATGGGGCAAACCCATCGGGTGTGGTAACGCTATCCAGTCCAGATGATGTCAATTCACTCAATGAGAGTGAATTAACCATAACTGCTCAACATGTCAGTGGATATCAATTCACTAATTGGACTGTTGTGGATAATGACAATTCAATAATTGTGAGTGAAAATGATAACGAAATTACAATAACTTGGGCTAATTCAGAAAATGTGGGTGTGCAGGATTCCAATGTTTCGATTACAGCTCATTATGCTACATACAATTTTGGAAGTGGTGGTGATGTTTCTTTTTCCACCTACTTACATGGGGGTGGTGATGATACCGGCATTGGGGTTAATATTGATGGTGGTACATTGACATACGGAGACCAAACCATACAGATTGAAGCATTTGAACCCAACAATGGTGGGAATGGGTGGAATAGTGATGGTGATCCAGGAGAGTATAGATGGCAAGTGGAGTTTAATATCAATCCAGGAACAAATCCAGAGGGCTCGACTCATTTTGGGTTTGGTGCTAATGGAACGGTTAATCACGTAGTGGGACAGGGTCCACATACCTTAAAGTGGAATAACAGTAATGGACCAGATGTTAGTGGTGAAACAATAAAGGTTACATATACCGCTACTCAAATTTCATCTAATGATAATTGTTTGTTAGAGGGAACGATGATTACTATGGCAGATGGAAGCTTAAAACCGATAGAGAAGATAGAAGTCGGTGATATGGTGATGTCCTATGATGAGGATACAAAAACGATTGTTAGCAATAAGGTTGTTGAGACAATGTTCCATACAGCAGACCCAAAACATCGCTCATATGGTAAGTATTTAATTATTAACAATACTATGAGAGTTACCATAAATCACGCCATATTGGCTGATACGGGTGGTAGGTCTCCATATGACTGGCCTTTGGCTGAATCATTGAGGGTTGATGATTATCTCTTTGATAAGGATTTGAATAAGGTTAGAATTCATACGATAGAAAGGGTTGACGCTATTGTGGATACATACAACTTTGAGGTTGAGAACTCCCATACCTACATCGCGGAAAACTACATCGTTCATAACATCGGTGGTGATGGACCAGGTAGTGGTAAGAGGCGAAGATATCATGATCAAGGGGATTCAGAGAATCCGATTGTGATAATAGGATAAGAAATGGCTGATAAATTCTACATAACAAACTTGGATTGGGGTGATGGTTCACCTAAAGAATTTACCAATGAACCTGAACCATTCTATGATGGATTGGATACATTCGACCACATATATGAGAAGCCTGGATTCTATACCATAAGGGGTTTGGTTTTTGAATTTGACGATCAAGCAGAGCAGGTAAAAACTTGGGAAAGATTTGAATCAAATATGGTTATCAATAAATCCTCTGTTTATGATTCCCCATTTTTTCATGACAAAGATTGCGCTATGATAGGTGGATACAATAAGGAATCGACATACTTTAAAACCCTACTTCTTCTTTCTGCGTATCAATTGTATGGTAGTAAGAAATTTGATATTGAGAATTTGGTTGACTACAATGAATATGATAAAATACATCTTATAGATACGCTTTTAAGATTTGATATCGACCTGTATGATTCCTATTTAGATCCGTACATAAATCCAATATTCGATTCCAATGGCAATTTAATTCATAATAATTATTCTTCAAAAAGATATGGTGATGATTTTAGGAATACCAATTTGAACAATGTTGATGTATCTTCTTGTAAGATGTATAGGGGTGTTCGTAAGATGAATAAGCAATTGGGTTTCAATGGTGATGAATCTGCTAATCCAAACAACGATTCGTATTGGAATAATATAATTCCAAAGGAGTGGAAGTGGACTGATAAAACGGGAATTGAGTATGGGGTGTTTAGAGAACCGATGTCCGGCTCAAAGGCTTTGGTAAATGAGTATAAAGAGTATCAGATTGATGATAGTGATGAACAGAATTGGAACAACGCTTACTGGCCTATCCTACCAAAGTTAGGTAGGGGTGGTAAATTCTTAAATGAGGTAACATCATCTTATGGAATCGATGAGGATGAAGCACCGATAACCAATTTAAATGAGAAAAATAGAAGATTAATTTTGGATATTGATTTCAATCAAGATGTCGTTGGGGATATCATTGATAAGACATCACAATTTGAATTGGTAGGAACATCTGATTTTACTGTAGGGTTGGACAAATCCACACGCGTTGAAAAGATACAGAGTGATAATATAGAATTATTGGAAAAGAAGAATTCGGAGCAGGCGTTCTAATGGGTTTCAAATTAGATAGAAACAGACCTAATAAGGATATGCCAGGAGTCTATCCCGATATTGAAGGGGGTAAGGGTGTAGGAAAGAAGAGTAGCAATCTGAAAGAATTCAGCTTGGGTAATTGGAATTCCATCACAAAAAATAACAAAAAATTTATGAGGCTTCCAAGCAGTGAGGATTTGAACACTTTACTTGGTAGGCCGGTTAGGGTGTTTCTCACTGGAATGGGACTTTCAGACTCAGAAATAAAATTTATGAACTTTCCGATAGAGTGGTGTGTTATAGACACAACCACACAGAAGGTGACGGATGTGGTTTACATACCACCGAGGGATACGGATAGTAATAGCGGCCCAGCAATAAGTGACACTATTAATACAGGACCTATGTTTGCGGCTGATGGAGCGCAGGGATTACTTTCGGGTGAGTTTTATGGATGGAGAAATGCGGATGTGGATGGAAGTAGGAATGACATTGATAATCCAAGATTACCATTTTCTGCTTTGATAAATCATAAGATGTTGGGTTTCAAAGATGAGAATGATGATTGGGAGCATCCGAATGGGGATTACATCATTCCTGGAGGTGAAGATCAGATTAATAATAAAGTGATTGAACAGATTGGGGGTAGCAATAATTATCACTTTCACTTCATAGGTGCTTCATCAGATAATTATTGGCTTAATTATAGGAATGGTTGGTCTGATGGGAGTGCCTTTTTTGTTAACAATAGCGCAAATCCAATGGTTGGGATGTTCAAAACCCAACAAGCCGTTGAGGATGTTAAGAATGGGTTGTATGAGAAGATGAATCAACTCAGAGCCCTACTGAACAACGCAATAGGTTACTTATCTTATGATATCGAATCCGAAGGCCCATATAATGCATCGTTTACTAGAGGTGGGGGGCCTGTGGTTGGATTAAAATTCGGAAATGAGATAAACAACCAATTGAATGAGATTTTAAAACCAGTAGAAGCTGATTTTGTCAGCATAGATCAAAAGCAATTCGATCACTATGTCGGAGCTAATTTTGATGTACCAACGGGATATGTTGATGTCGATGGTGTGGAAAAAAGAGTTTTTGAGGATTATGGAAATAGATACAAACATCAATTTAGGATTCCTTTCTTTTATTTGAATCAGGCTCTTGATTTTTATGGTGAATATGGGTATGATGATGATTCACTCACAAACCAAGAAGGTGAGACTACTGGTTATGGTAATGCATTATTGAGACAAGGGAAAAGTTCCTTCATCTCCTTATATTCTCCAGGAGAAGGATCTCCTGGAGATCCTTTTGGTTCTATATATAATTTAGGTCAGGTTAGTAATATAACAGGTGGGAGGATAGGGGATATTAAATTAAATTTTCCATATAGAAATCAGACCACCTATGGTACGAATGCTGGAAGGGCTCATGACGGGAAATATGGATTGTCTTTTGGAAGCCCATTGGTTGATATTCAAGAGGAAGTTGTACTCGACTCTATCGGTAGATCTTCTATTAATTATTACCAAATAATAGATAATGAAAAAATAGATATAACTAAAAACAATCCCGGTACGATAGGAACAATTCTCACTTCCAATTCTTCCACACGATGGGACAATATCAACATAACGGAAATACACTTCATAGAAGATATCCGTGCTGAAGCTGGTTCCGAATACCCAACAATCTTTGGGGATGGTCATATGTATGATTATCTCGGAGTAAATAATAATTTTCAATTAACATTTCCAACGGTTGATTCTGTAGAAATAGAAGAACCAGAAGCAATAAATTATGCAGTAAGTGTTTTTTATAATGAAGAGGATATTGATACAATTCCAGTAGCTGATTTTCCCAATACATCCGATAAAAATTTCATCTACTATGGTAAGAATGATGATAGATATTCCTTATCATCATTTCCTGCAAGGGTGTTTTTGGGTATTGATATACACAGCGCTTTTCCCATCCGCCCTCTTAATAGAGATTCTTTTGATAATGCTCCAGTTGAATCAAGTTTATTTGAAGATATATTTTACAGAGAGAATGTAAGTGATATTTTCAATACCTACTTTCAAGATTCAGCTCTGGCAGAAAATGGATACTATAGGTATGAGGTTTTACAATGGGGTGATGAGGAAGTGTTGTTAACGGATGAACAGATTTTAGAGTCTCCTTACTTCATAAATTATGATAGGGATGTGAGTCCCGATGAAACCAATAATGATTGGTTCTTAAAGATACATGACAGACAACAGAAGAAATCTTTACCCATCATTGAGAATGGTCAGATGATATTGTCCTCACACATCTACAATAGTCCAGGTGTGAAACCGATAAAGATAATAATCTATCGATATGCTTTGGGTGGTGTTCTTTTGAATGAAACGACATTGGTGACTAAGAACATAGTGATAAATGATGCTAATTTACAGGCGGAGGATTTTGAGATATTTGGTGGAACTCAATATAATTTTTTACCATCCAATAGGAATCAAATTATAGTTGGTGGTTTAGAAGAAGATTCTAAATTTATAAAAAGTTCGAGAAAAATAAAAAATGAGAATCTTTATGGTAGGGATAATTTTTTAGAAAAGAGCACAACCAATAACTTTATAAAAGACTATTCTAATGGGTTGTTTGGAAAGTCTCCTGATAAGATGGACATTGGTAATATCAGAACTCTAAAGGGTGTTCATCCGATGAGTCATATGGTTGGAAATTTTCACACTACGGGAAGTATGGGTGATAATACTTTGATAAGTAATATATTTATAGATAAGATTGATAACGATATGAAAAGGGATACTATATTGGAATTGAATCCAGAAAAGAAAGATTTTATAACCATACGGAATACAGTTGGGACTAAAGATGTTGCAATTCTGATTGGTGATTATGAATTAGAAAAGAAAAAAATAGAAAATCCAATTAGGAAGAAGGGATTTATGAATACCTCTCAAATAGACACTAATAAAGATAAACAGGCAATTTAATGATTAGATACGATTACAGTTCAGATGTTTTATCGATAATTACTGGTAGTTCCAATAGAGCTGATAATACATATGATTTGCCGGAATTCAATGATTCACATAAGGTAAAATTATCGGTATATGAGAGTGGACAATACAGAGAAAGTTATGAACTAAGTTCTGGTTCAAATTATTATGTCAAAGATGGTTCTCTAATTCTGAAACCAAATGATAAGCTTGATGATGGTGGATTTTTTGAGGGAACTTATGAGTTACAATATGACTTTTTACAAAGGGTGGAATCTACTGAATTTTATATAGATGAGGTATCACCAACAAGAAAAGAAATACGTGTCAGAGAAAAAGAGGATGCGAACAATCAATCCTTCATAGATTCTGTATTTTCCTTATTACATAACGATGATAATCAATATACATTTGAGGGTTATGTTGAGTTACCAAATAATCAATACATAGCTATAAATTCATTTGTAGAGGATAGGGTAAGCTACTTTGATCCTGATGGAGAACCCATTCCTACTTTAATTTTTAAGTTAAATGAAGAATTACCAAATGAAATAAATAGATTATATCAATCATTTAAAATAGTAAAAAAATTCATACCGACACAAACTCAAGAGATATTTTTTGCTGACATAGAGGGTTTATCCGTAGAAGCAAAAGCTTTAGAAATTGATTATAGTGGTGATGATGATTCCAATGTAAATGAGGATGCTTTAGAATCCTACAACACAATAACGGGTTCACTTTCAGAAGAGATATTTGATTCATTTAAAAGGGAGAGAAAAGATTTAAATCTCAACATAGATTATTCAGAATTTAAGAATCATATTCATTTTGGTTCAGCTGTTTCTAAACTACAGAATTTTAAATTGAAGGCTCAAAAATTAGAAGGTAAGTACATACTTTTGGAAAATACCTTAACATTGAGTAGCAGTGCTGATATAAAGTCAAAAAGAAAAAACTTATTTAAAGAGATAAGAGATTTAAAAGATACATTTACACCATACGAAAATTTTCTATACAATGATGGACAGAGTTACTCAACATCTTCTGCTCCAGGTTTTGGTGTGAATTTGGCTGGAAGTAATTTTGATAATAACCACCAATATCATAGGAGTTTACAAGACTTTGATGGGTTCGATAAGATACAACATTTTTCAAGTTCAAACAGCACCTTACATATGTTTACGGATATCTACGATGTATCAGAACCACCATTTTATAATACGAATGACTTTGTTTATCTGTCATTTATATTGAGTGGAAATAGAAAAGCAGATACTAAAAACGATATCATAACTGAAAATTCATCTTCCAATATAATATACAGTAATGGTAGCATTCACGGATTTACATATAATAAAAATGTCAAAATACCACTTCATGCAGCTAGTGGTTCTGCATTATTGAATCCACAATCTACTGGTTCTGAGTATAGGAGATACATCGTAAGAGCTCAACAGAACTTTTGGAGACCAAAACAATCATATTCGGATGTATCGACCATTACCGATTTTTCAACATTGAACAGCCACTATGAGATTTTAACTGGTTCTAATTACATAAGTGCCTCAACCACAGGTGGTATTGGTGATGTTATGGGGTATGGGATAAAGGATAGTAGTGGTCAACACACACCATACTTTTTTCCAAATATTGTTAATGAAGAGGGTTTGATTAGAAACAATGTGATGGTGAGTGCTTCTATCTTACCACAGGGTGATTTATTTCCAATAAGAATTAAAAACACTGGTAATTGGGAAACCTTTGTTAGTGATATTAGGGTGTCATATAAAGACCCTACCAATGCTAGACCGTTCTCTCCAATTTATAAAGTTCCAAGTGGAAGTGATGCTGGTTCCGATGAGTTTAATAATTGGTATAGTGGAATGTTAAGTTCAGCATCTCTTTATGATGATAATAATATACACTCATTAACTAATAACTTACCTGAATTTTTAAGACAAAATAATCAACATAAAACCCTAAGAGATTTTGTAAATATGTTGGGTGAGGAATTTGATTTACTTAGAAATTATATTGACAATTATTTAAATCTAAATAAGTTGGGTTACAAAAATCCAAACTCAATACCAGATAATTTATTACCTATTGTAGCACAAAGCTCTGGTTGGAAGTTGATATCATCTGTGTCAAGCAGTTTGTCTGATTACATTGATTCAAATAAAACAGAGGAGATAGGAACAAAGAATGTAACAAACGCCACTTGGAAAAAGGTGTTAAATAATTTAATCTATGTTTATAAAACAAAGGGTTCTGTAGAATCAATAAAAGCCTTACTAAACATATATGGATTCAATTCTGATTCTTTTAATTTAAGAGAGCATGGTGGTTCGGTGCAGGAACACAACCCAACAATCATAACCAATGATGCTCAAAATTTACTTGAGGGTTTAGAGGGTACTTCTGGAAGCATTTCATTCATTGAAAATATAACACCATTTTTTATGTTGAATATGACCTCTGCTTCTAGAGGAAATAGATTTGGTGTGGATTGGTTTTGTAATGATGCCACACCGAATGGAATTGAAATGGTTTTCAACGCAAATAAACCATCTTTGAATATAACACAATCACTTATGAGATTGAGTGGTTCAAGTAATGATTTGTGGAATATCAATTTAATACCCGAACATAACAATGCTACATCCACCAAAGGAAAGATTCAATTTAGATTGAACAGAAATAGTAATGGTTCTGCTACAACACACTATAGTATGGAAACACCATTTATAGAGGGTTTCTTTGATGGAAATATTTACAACATAATATTACAAAGAAATTCTGCTAGTGACTTTGAGGATGGTTTTCCATTATCACAATCTTATGATATGTTTGTGGGTCGTAAGAATAATGACCAAATAAATGATTTTCATGCAGTGAGTATGTCTGTCACTTCTTCGCTTCCGAGCATTACTAAAGCTATGGCAAAAAATGCAAATAGGAATTTTAGAAATTCAGGAAGTATCCTATCGGAAGGTGACAGATCTCAAAATCTTTTATTAGCTGAGACTGTTACTGGTTCTATAGCTGAAGTTAGAGCTTGGGGTTCTTATTTAAGTATGTCTAAATTTAAACAACATATTCTAAATTATGAGAGTACGGTTGGTGGAACTATAACATCTTCTTTCTCTGATGTAATTTATAGGTATCGTTTGAACGAAGGATACAAAGATTCTGATAGTAATCCTAATTTAGCGTCTTTAAAAATTAATGATTCTAACCCAAATAATGTTAAGGATTTTAGTCATCTAATTACAACGCAGGATGATTTAAATTTTAGAAGTGTAACCACCGAACAAAATTTTTATCAATTTAGTGTTCGTGGTGCTGGGAATATTGCGAATGATAATATGGTGAATATGTATCCTGAATTATCAAGTCAGGCAAATTTAAATCCAAATTTTGAATCTATAAATCAACCAAATGATGGAACTCCAGGTAGGGTTTTTGCAAATAATTTTGGAACGAATTTATCTTATGTTAATGCTATTGATTCTTTAATTTTCAATATGATACCTGATTTTAATTTGGAAAATCACATCGGAGATTATGATTCAACATTATCAGATACTTACAAAGATTTATTGGAACTAAGAAAAAACTTAATACAAAACTCACAGGTTACCATAGATGTTGCGAGTAATTTGAGTAGTGTTGAAAATTTTGTTGACTCAATTGATGTCAACACCTTTGATAGTTTGACTCCAGCAAATACTCAAATGGATTTTTCATACGATGTGATGAATGATGTTTTATACAGAAACAAATTAAAAAATGCAAAAATTCAAACCCAATTAAATCCAAATGAAGCTATTGGTAGTGCGAGTTTGACAGAACCCACAGTGGTTTCTTCATTAAATAGTAATGTAAAAGATAGTGAAATTGATGTACTTGATAGTCAATTAACAATGACATCCACATTAAATGAAAAAAATAAATCTGCTAACATAACAGTTGGTACTGATGAACTACAAATAACATCTACGGCTAATCAAAATTTTTATAGTAATAATATATCTTTGAATACGGTAGATTTATCTAACTCATCCAATGAAACTATTTTAGATTTTAAGCCAGAAAATTTTACAAATTTATTATTGGGTTCAAAAAACGAATTCTTTAAAAATCACGGAAAGAGTCCTGATAACACTTGGTTCAAATCATCTAATCCAGGAACGGGCAGCACTTATAATACATACTATTATGAGGACAGATTTAATTTTGTAACCATAGGTGATACCGAAGTTTACATACCTATAACTGCTAGTTTTGTTGATGGTGTCAAACAAAAAACAAATAAGCATGATGAGTTTGAAGACTTTTTTAATAGACAATTTATTGATGCTGGTGATGGGTATAGTTACTCAACATTACATCAACCTAATCCAACAATAGATGGTAGGATGGTTGGAAGAACTAGCTACTTTAGTTCATCAGAGGGTAACATATATTACCCATCGAATCATTTTATAAATGCAAGAACAAGCAAAGATGTGTTGAACAATTTAATCTACAAAGGAACGCAGCATGATGGAAGTAATCCAACACAAGATCCAATTAATTTAGATCCACAACATACTTCTTCTGCTTATGTATTTAGTGTTTCAGGAGAGGGCAAACAATTACAAATAACATAATAGATATATAAAACTTTTTTTGGATATATTTATTAACAAACAGGGAAAGATATTATGGGTTTACTTGATAATGATACAGTAATAGTTGATGCTATTTTAACTAAAGCCGGAAGAAAAAAATTGGCTGAAGGTCGTCCATTGGGAATCACTCAATTTGCTTTTGGTGATACTGGAGTAGATTATACATTGTATAATCCAAACCACCCTAATGGTTCATCCGCTTATGGTTCAGCAATAACTGCTTTACCACAGATGGAAGCAGTACCACATGAAATGGTTTTTATGAGATCTAAACTTTATGGTACTGGACAACGAAATGTTCAAAATTATGCTTATGTTAATTTACAAAATGTTGCAGAAACTATTGCTAAAACAAATACTACTGGAACCGAAGGTTTTACCAGTCAAGCAATAACAATTTCGCCAGCTGTTATACCAGCGATAGAGAATGCACAATTTACATTTAGAATATTAGATGCTAGAGGTTTGATAGTAAATGAAAATGCTGATGCAACACCAGCCTTTTCTAGTCCAGATGTTTATCCACACGAAGAAGTTGGACAAACTTTAATATTAAATGCTAGACCAGGTGAGATTTCTGCTCAAAAAGTTATTGGGGTGGAAATAAGAAGAGATGGTGCGGCACCAGCTTTTTGTACTGTAACGATAGAAAAAAATACTTCAAATTAATAGGTAGGAATTGATATGTTAAAAAGTATAAATCCACAAAACGATGTAGTAGTAACTGAGATTACCACCACTAATGGTTTTTTTGGAACAGCTGGGACTGGAACTGTTGCTAAAAATGTATTAAAGACATCTTCATTATCATCAACCCAAAAAGAATATTACTATAATTTACAACATAGTTCTACAGATCATTTTACTGTATCTTATGGACATATTGGTGGTAGTGGTAGTAACTCTGATGGTGCTAACGAAGTTGGGAATACAGAAGCTATTTACAAACAATTCTTTAATTTAGTAGAACCACAATCTGATAATCTTAGAGATTCTGCTGGTTTTAAAATAGCAGATGGAGCAGATGGTACTACCAATGCTGTAAGACAAAATGATTGTTATTTCATTTTGGCTGAGAGATTACAGATGAAAGATAGATTGAATCCTGGTACTTGGACAATCGGATTGAGTGGTTCTAATAAAGCTGGTGCTGGTAAGACATTACTCCTAACGGATAATAGTGTTGCTAATGATCCCGAAACTCCAGGCTCACCTTTCGGACCAAGATATTCTGTTAGGTCTGGTTCTGCTGGTAGTTTACATTCTGCAGATACTCGTGAGTATGGTAAATTTTATCCTGATGCTGGACTTGTTGTTTTAAGTGCGGCTGCTTTATCATCTTCATTACCAGGAAAAGATACATTTCTAACTCCATCATCTGGCCGTCCCGACCCATTTGCTACTTTTGTTGGTATTGGTTTGAATCCTGATACTGGTAGTACAGACAACACTCCAGATAATGCTGGTAAGTTGGCTGTATGTATGATATCAGCTTCTCAGACAATGCGTTCCGAAGAGAATCAATACATCTATGATTATTTCTGTAGAGCAAGAGCTAATGAATTCAATCTTTCTAATAATGTAACATTTTGGAGTGGTTCTCAATATGAGATAAGACATTCCGATATGGTATCAAATCCTCAAACCTTTATAAGTGAGGTTGGATTGTATGATGGGCAAGGAGAGTTGATGGCAGTAGGTAGAGTTAGTTCACCACTAAATAAAAACTTTAGTTCAGAGGCAATCGTAAAAGTACGATTGACTTACTAAATGATCTTATGAAATGTTTAAACATTTTAACGAAGGTCAGATAAACAGTTATTTATTTAGAGCTCATAAAACACAATCCCTAAGTCAAGCTAATATACAGAGGCAGGAGTTTTTATCAGGCTCAGCTGATTCAACCAAATCAAATTACTATAAATTTTCTCGTATAAATCTTTATCTAAGTGGTTCTGATTATAGTTCGGATAATCCTTTGTTCAATAGTTATCCAACTGTGGGTAATAGATTTGATGGACAAAATATCTTCCTATCAAAATTTCACCCATCTGGATCTATTTGTTTTGTATCACAATCTAAATTTGGTGAGGAAATAAAAAAAGGAAGTTTTGTTCTTACCGATAATTCTACAGCAAAAGAAATTAAGATTGTAGATGATTCAAATGGTAATCTATATTCAACAAATGCTGCAGACTCAAGATCTGTTTCAGCGGCTTCATCATCTGATAATTATGTCGGAAATATATTTTATGATTTAGGTATTTTTACTATAACCGAAACAGGCTCTTGGAGTGGATCAAGTGATTCGAGCAATCCAAATGGTGTCATATATTATACTGATGTTACAAGCGGAAATTACACAGTTCAATTTCAAGGAAGTTTAGATATAAATACCTATGAGTATGTTTGTAGAGCAGAACCAAATGAATTAAATGAAACACAAAATGTTACCATATATAAAAAAGATGGGAATGGGGCTTATAAAGATAATTTAACCTCAAGCTATTGGCCCAATTACATCTCTGAAATAGGTTTATATGATGATGATGGTGATTTACTCGCTATATCACGATTGTCAAAACCCATACCAAAATCCACATCACTTCCTATGAGATTCTTCGTCAGAATGGATTACTAACTTTACTTAATTAATATTTATATGTGTAAAAACTAAAGTGGAGAAAATTATGTGCAAATGTTGTGATTGTTGCAATTGTGGATGTGATTGTAAATAAATTATACTAGGAGAAAACAGATGTTAAAGAAAATTGTAATAGGTCTACTATTGACCTCATCTTTGTTAGCAGAAACTGAGTTGTGGAAGTTTCTAAAGTATTCTACAGCATACGCGAGTTTCAGCCTAAACGCACCAAGATATCAAGACGATAGGTTTGCTATCATTGGTGGTTTGTCTACAGGCGATTTAATTGTAGAAAGAACAGAAAGAGAGTTAAAACCTGATTTTCAAAGTTCAATTGGTCTTCGTAAGATTGCAAGATTTCAATATGAACCAAAAAGAGGTGTTAAGAATGCA
>MDSZ01262498.1_pt1 | contig 15396 bp, 13 predicted proteins | sample 811201 | NCBI WGS metagenome assembly MDSZ01 (sample SAMN05326647, study PRJNA326480) | marine metagenome | isolation source: seawater | place: Indian Ocean: North | collected 2010
AACATAACGAACCTTCAAACGAATAATAATACTCGCACCTACAATGGCAAATGATTCAGAGCCAATTGTTATCATGGGTGCAGGTCTTTCCGGACTTGCTGCTTCAATTATATTAGCCAAAGGTGGGAAAAAAGTAATTGTTCATGATATTAGAGAGAATTCCGGTGCTAGATTTGATGGGGATTTTCAAGGTTTAGAAAATTGGACCACTGGTACCGATTTTTTTGAAGAGTTAAGAGAATGGGGTATAGATCCTGATGAATTTAAATCCACAGATTTTCATGAAGTAGATTTGGCTCATCCTGATGACACAATTACAAAACCGTGGAGTTCAAGAGTTGCATTCCGTGTAGTCGAAAGGGGAAGTGACGAACATACAATCGATCAAGGACTTAAACGCTTAGCATTAAAAGAAGGTGTCGAAATCAAATATAAATCAAGAATTAAGCCTCAAGATTGTGATATCATCGCTGCCGGACCTAAAAAAACATCAGCAGTTGCCTATGGTGAGGTGTTTAAAACGAGTTTTCCAAACCATGTCACATTTCAATTAAATGATAAATTAGCTCCTGGCGCATATTCATACCTAATTGTAATTGACGGCATTGGGTTAATTTGTACTTGCTTATGGAGACAACAATCAAAATCAGATCGCTTTCTAAATGAAACAATAAACTGGTATGAAAAAAATTATCCTGAATTAGATAGAATTCCAATTAAAAGAGTCGGAGGTAAAGGCGATTTTGCAATTCATTCTTCATACAAATCAAATGGGCGTTATTATGTTGGAGAAGCAGGAGGATTACAGGATTTCATGTGGGGTTTTGGAATGAGGTATGCCATAACAAGTGGTGTTTTTGCTGCAAAAGACATACTTGGAGAAACTGATTATGAAATTGAAATCAAATCAAAATTATTACCAAAATTAAAAACATCTGTTGTTAATAGATTTTTAATGAATAGAATTGGAGATAGAGGGTTTAAACAAGTGGCAAAATATTGGATGAGGCACCAAAAAAAGCATGGAGATGGTTTACTGTTTATGGAAAAACTCTACAAATGGGGCATATTTAGAAGATTTATCTTTTTCTTTGCAAATTTAGGAATGTTGAAAAAAACAATTACTAAAGATGGGAGAAAAATGAGACGAATGCCATTTAGAAATGCACTAAAAAGAGATGTTTGGAACCCTAGTGAAAGGGCCATTGAAATAGGAGATGAGTGGGAAAAAATCAAACGAAAAGGTGGGAAAATTAGTTTCACTGAAGACTCAGATTCTAAGACAATTCCAGATGTTGTTGAAGCGAGTGATTGAAGAACTGGTTACTATTGGGCCTGAAACATGAGCCTTGAATTAGAAGCCATGCCAAACAACCTTGTGAATTATGGTGTAACTGAAAATGGAATCGCTATAATTGAACTGTCCTCAGATTCTGATGGGAAACCACTAACTGAAGGAAAAACACCTGTGAACACATATACTCGAGAAATGTGGGAAGACATCGATACTGCAATTCTAAACGCACGTTTTGATGATAAAGTAACAGTTATTTTAGTAACTGGCAAAGGAAATAATTTCTTTTCTGCTGGTGCGAGCATTAATTATCTTAACAGTTTATCTCCACGTTACAAATATTTCTTTTGTTTGCACGCAAATGAAACTTTATCTCGTCTTGAGCAAACTCCGAAATTAGTAATTGCTGCATTAAATGGCCATACTGTTGGTGGTGGTTTAGAAATAGCAATGGCTGCTGATATCAGAATCGCTAGAAAAAACGCTGGAAAATTAGGACTTCCTGAAATTAATCTAGGTGTTTTAGCTGGTACTGGAGGAACTGCAAGATTAACTAGATTAATTGGTAAAGCCAAAGCATTAGAATTAATGGTAACAGGAGAATTAATTTCTTTTGAAGACGGAGATGACATGAATTTAGTAAACCAAATTTTTGATTGTGATGCAGAAGATTTCAGAAGAGATGTATTAGACTGGGCTGGACAATTCACATTACCAAATAAAGCAGTTAAAGCAGTTGGCAATATTAAAAGAAGTGTTCAAAGCGGTATTGAGATGCCACTTGAATACCATCTTGCATTAGAACGTGAATTACAATCAGATCTGTTCCAATCTAATGATGCTAAAGAAGGAATTGCTGCCTATGTAAATAAGAAGGTTGCAAACTTTACTGGTGAATGATTTTTCACAAAAAAAACATAACAACAATTGCACAAACTCAAATAGCGTTTGCTTTTACGTTGTATTCATGGGGAAACTACCAACCACATTTGATGAATGGGTAGCAAATTTTGAACTATGGAGAGAGAATGTAGGTTTTGATGCAAAGTGGGCTGGTGATTTTGAATTAAAGCCACTTTTTGATTGGGAAAGAGCAGGAGATGTTATTGAATTTGGTGATTATGCTGGAAGACCAAAATGGGAAAGATCCTTACAAATACCTCATCAAAATATTCGTGATTCATTACTTTCAATGATTACGGTTCAAGGAGATACTGAATTTGCATCTGTAGAACAACAAAAACATTTATTGGAATCTGCACCTACAGATTATGATAGATATGCAGCAGCTAGAATTATGGTCGAAGAACAAAGGCATGGATGGCAGATGTGTTATTTGTTAATGACTTATTTTGGAAAACAAGGTGCTCGTGAAGCTCAAAAATTACTTGAAAGAAATGCACAAACAGGGAGTAGACTTCTTGGTGCATTTAATGAACCAATGGAACATTGGTTAGACTTTTTTTGTTATACAATGTTTGTAGATAGAGATGGTAAATTCCAATTAGGAATGCTATCAACATCTAGTTTCAAGCCATTAGCCGCAAGTATGGGACCTATGCTAAAAGAAGAAGCATTCCACCTTGGAACTGGAGCAAATGGATTGCGTAGAATCATTAAAGCAAATGTAATTCCTCGTGATTTATTACAGCGTTATATGAATAAATGGGTTTCAACTGCACATGATTTATTTGGAACAGATAATTCTTCAAGCGCTGAATGGGCTTATGTTTGGGGAATTAAAGGAAGATGGGACGAAAGAAAGAAACTCAAAAAGGGTGAAGAAGTAAATAAATTAGGCCTAAATGAAGAATCTAGAGGACATTACCATGATGAAATTGTTCGTGAAGTTGAAGAGAAATTTAACAAATTAATTTCAGAAGATGAAACACCATTTTATGTTGCAGATGAAAAATTCAACAGAAGCATTGGGACTTATGCAGGTAAAAAATATACTGTTGAAGGTGATGAATGGGGCGATGAAGATGGAAGTTATGATGAATATTGCCAAAAGTTCCTTCCAACAGATGAAGATGAAGAACTGCTGAAAGAATTATTCAAAAAAGAATGGATAGAACATAGAGCTGTTACACAAAGAATGATTGATTCTGGAATTGGCCAATTACAATAAAATGGTGAATCTAATTGATTCCTACTTCCTTATTTGGAATTGATACAGAAGCGTGTAATGAATTCTTCAAATTACTACCTGAATTATTAATCGTATCTGAAATTGAAGATCCTGAATATGAAAGTATGCTTTACGACACTTTAGAACTAGAGGGATTTGAGCAAATTAAAAAAATAAACAAATATATTGGTTTTGATGAACAAAAATGGGATGACGAAATCAATCAAGAAATTATTTCCACACTAGAAATAACCAAATATCCAGATGTTTCAATGGTAGAAAATTTATTAACTCTTGAAAATGTTGATTGTGTTTTAATTTCAAATTGGCTTCATTTCCTTAAAAATATACATCCAATCTATGATAAAGAGGCTTGTTTGGCATTAGAAATGATGGGATTAAACGTCCCCTTCAATCCTAATGATTTGACTTGTTATTCAAAATATGTGTCTGTAATTGAAGGTTTAAAGCTATACGCACCGGCAGGAGCTTTGCCTGAATATGCACTTCCTAGACAAAGATTGTTACAATTAGGATTATCAATGTGGTTTAATCAACCAAGGGAATAATCTTGTATTAAAGCGGAATGGGGTCCATGTGGAGATAAAGAAGGTAGCCGTAATTGGTGCTGGTACAATGGGTGCAGGAATTGCTCAAATATGTGCTCAAACAGGATGGGAAACTAATTTGTTTGATGCTTATCCAGAAGGGCTAAAAAAAGGGATGAATTCAATTGATTCTTTTTGGAACAAGGGTATTTCACTTGGAAAAACCACTCTTGAACAAAAAAATAAGTGGGCATCTAATCTACACCCTAATATGAATTTAGTAGATGCTGTCAAAGATGTTGATATGGTAATTGAAGCTGTACCAGAAATACTCGAAATAAAAGCAAGAGTGTTTCATGTTCTTGGTGTAGAAACAAAAGAGGATTGTATCTTAGGAACAAACACATCATCTCTATCTATTGCTGATATTGCTGCAGCATCAGGGAGACCAGACAAAGTAATTGGCATGCACTTTTTTAATCCTGTACCCATAATGAATCTACTTGAATTAATTAAACATGATTTATGTTCTAAAGAGACAATTAGATTAGCAAAAGAAGCAGGAAATAAAATGGGGAAAACAACAATATTAGTAAAAGACGTACCTGGATTTGCCACATCTAGGTTAGGTGTTATTCTTGGTAATGAAGCAATTCGTATGCTAGCAGAGGGTGTTGCATCTGCCAGTGACATTGATACTGCAATGAGACTTGGATACAAACACCCTATGGGACCACTTGAACTATCTGATTTAGTTGGACTAGATGTTCGTCGAGATATTCTAAATAATCTAGCAGAATCATTTTCTGATGAGTCATATCGCCCTCATCCACTTTTAGAAGCATTAGTAGAAAATGGAGAGTTAGGTAAAAAAACCAACAAAGGAATTTTCAATTGGGAAAATGGAATTAAATCGGAAAGAAATGATTTGGTTTAATTTTAAGGGAATAAAATTTCACCGCATTCAGGGCATTCCATCCCTGGCATAAAAACACCAATTGTAAAACCACATTTTCGACAAATCGAGATTATATCATCCATGATCTTCAACCTTAAGAAACACTTCTATAATTTAAAATCATTGTAAATTGGTAATTAAAAATAAAATAATCCCGACAAGGTCAATAACGGCATTGTCTGAGCATTAAAAATGAGTGATGTTTCTGAAAAGACGGAATGGAAATTAGATGTATTAAATGCATCTTTTTTATGTGGGACTCCAATTCTAGCATTTATTGGTGTTTTGTGGTATTCTGTAAATTTTGGCATCTCTATTTCAGAAATTAGTATTTTATTTTTCATGTATATTGTTAGTGGAATATCAATTACTGCAGGATATCACAGATTATTTAGCCATAAATCACATTCAGCATCATGGCCATTAAGATTATTTTATGCCGTTTTTGGTGCTGCTGCTTTTCAAAACTCAGCGATTAAGTGGTGTAGTGACCATAGAAGACATCATCTAAAAACAGATACCGATGAGGACCCTTATTCGATTGTAAGGGGATTCTTTTGGGCACACATGGGATGGGTAATGATTTCTGAAAACGAAGATAAAATAGAACATGTAAAAGATTTACAAGCAGATCCAATTCTAGTTTGGCAGGATAAACATATTTTCAAGATTGGTGGTTTTGCAGGAATTATTTTTCCAGGATTGATAGGATTAGTAATCATCGGTGGATTAAATGGTTTCTTAGGGGGAGTCATTTGGGGTGGTTTAGTACGCCTTGTTATGGTTCATCATGGAACTTTTTTAATCAATTCTGGTGCACATTATTGGGGAAAACAAAATTATTCTACTAAAAACACATCTAGAGATTCTCCAATACTATCTTTACTTACATTTGGTGAAGGATACCATAATTTCCATCATACATTCCAAACAGATTACCGTAATGGGCACAGATGGTATCATTGGGATCCTACTAAATGGTGGATCAAAATATTCTCATTCCTTAAATTAACAAAGAACTTGCGTAAAGTACCTGATTGGTCAATTGAAAATGCTAAGATGAAAACATCATATGAACAAAAAGAAAATAATTTGAACTCAGCAAGAAAAAATGATTTTAATGAGAGATTAAATAATTGCACCACTCAAATAAGAAATTTATTAAAAGACCTAAAAAAGAAGCGGATTGAATATAAAGATGCAAAAAAGAACAGGAAAATGCTAGTCAAAGAAGCATGGCGTCAAAAGAAAATTACTATGAAATTAAAAATTAAAGAAATAAAAAGCAACCTAATGAGTGTTAGATTAGAATTTAAAAATTTGATTAAAGAAATGAAACATCAAAATAATCTTGTTTCGGTTTAATTAAAATTCGCTTTTCTTTTTTCCAAAAAAGCATCTACTCCCTCTGAAAAATCAGAAGTAAAACCCGCATCAATTATTCTTCTTTGCTCTAATTTAAGATGGGTTTCTAAATCATTATTTTCTTGGAAATCTAACAGATCCTTGCTTGAACGGCTTGCTTTGGACCAACTCCCCCATTTATTGGCTATTTCAATTGATTTTTGAATCAATATAGTTTCATCAACTAATTCATCAATTGCTCCATATTCAAGACATTCCTCTGCAGACCAAACTTGATTCTCAAAGAAAAATATTCTCGTTTTTTGTGACCCGACCAATCTTGGCAATAACCAACTAGTCCCTCCATCTGGAGAAAGGCCTAAAGAAAAATAAGATGCTGCAAATTTACCACCTGAAGATGCAATACGATAATCAGCTGAAAGTGCTAATCCCAAACCTGCTCCTGCTGCAGCACCATTTACTGCAGCAATCATAATTGTATCACTATGCCTAATTTTTAAGATCAATGGATGTAATATATCGGTCATTTGTTTAATCCATTTTCCAATAGTCCCTTTATCATAATGCTTTCTGAATTCATTAATATTTGCACCAGCACAAAAGAATTTTTCAGTTCCTGTTAAAATAAAAGCACGGATTTTTTCATCTTCGATTATTTGTCTTATTTTTACATCTAATTCTGACATAAATTCAGGGTCAAACGCATTTGTTGCTGATTCATCAGTTAATGTAACAAGCATTATCTCATCTGATACTGGCTTAAGTTCGACTGGCATGTTATCCGGATAAAGTAATACCTTTTGGATATATGAGGTGATTGAGACAAAGGCTAAAAAGAAAAAATTAATTGAGAAAATCAAAAGAGTGAATACATTTGCCATTGTATATATTTAATCAGCTAGGTGCGGAGTTATGAAAAAATCTCGAAGACCCAAATTACTAATCTTAGCAGGAGTTAATGGTGTTGGAAAGTCAACACTTTCAATGGAGATTGCTAATAATTTAAAAATAAAAAGAGTAGTTTCTACAGATTCTATTCGCGAGGTTTTACGTTCAAATATTGATTCATTAGAATCTCCTGAATTACATAGAAGTACGTTTAGTGTTGGAAGACATAAACATCCAATTTACGATTGGGAGGACTGTAGTAATATTCTATCAAATGGAATAAATGCAATCATAGACAAATCTAGAAGAGAAGGTGTTGATTTGGTTATGGAAGGTGTACACATAAAACCAGATAATGAAATAATAAGAAAATGGGAAGAGGGGGGAGGAATTGCCATTGGAGTCATTCTTTATGTTCATAACGAAGAAAATCACAAGCAAATGTTAATTTCAAGAGAAAAAGAAACATGGAGAAATGCTGAAAGATATCTAAGTTCTTTTGAGACAATAAGAAAAATTCAAAATGGAATTCTTGATTTTGGCAAACCATTGAATTGGAAAACTATTGATTTATCAACAGGAATAAATGCAATAGATGAAATTTCACACTGGTTCGATTTAGAATGGAATCGTGCCGAGCAAAAATTATGATACATCATAACTTACCGATAATGGTAATTCAATAGTAGAATCGGATACAATATTTAAAATCGTATTTACAGTTACATTATTTTCATCTACAATTACTTCTGTTTCAGTAAAACTAAATTGCATTCCTCTTAAGACTCCATGACTTTTAATATCATATTCTATGGTTTCTAAAGAATCTAAAGCTGCAGCATCTAAACTCATCCCTGCATCAAAACGTACTTGTGTTCTATTTTCTAATGATGGAAGAAATAAAGATTCTACTTCTTCCATAGCATCAAAAACATCCGTAACATCACTAGTTCTTGGTAAATCATATCCTGCTACTTTAACTCCATACAATGACATAGATAACAAACTCATCAGTAAAACTAATCCTGCTGCCAATAGCATTTGGCCAGATTCATCACTATGCAATTTTTGTTGCCTCATATAGCCCCTCCTCCCTGACTCCATACATCTAATGCAACACTCCAAATATTTCCAGAATCTTGTACAATAAGATAGGAAGTTACGCTATTTCCAATTGGTGATCCACTAAACCCGGAAATGTCCATGGCTCCACTATTTTTTGCAACCCAACAATTTGCTTCATAGGTTGAAGGCAATCCTTGTTTAACAAAATCACATGCCCCATCATAGTCGCCTGAAGACAATAATTCTGTTAATTTTGAAGTATGATTTATTGAATCTAATGCTTGTTCACTTGCTGCTAAATCTAGTGCATCGCGACCAGCCATAGATAAAGAGGCATCAATAATTTCAGAATTTGAATCAGGAACATGGATATTAATTACAAACATTGCTGACATAAAAAATAACCAAAATAATGTTAACATTTCGATTACGTGTACTTGAGCACTTGTATCAGAAGAAAGCTTGCGCATATCTGCCCACCACCCGTTACGTAATCCTCAGCATTCCAATTGATGGATTCAAGCCAGGGCTTATCGGAACACCAATTAATTCTGGAATAAATGAAATAAATGTAAACGAGAGTATTGCTAAAACTAACATCATTCCCGCATGTTTGAATCCAGAACTTAACCTTCCATTTGCCATCAAACCTGCCATAGCACCATTACCTAATGCTTGCATAGTAACTCCATAAAAGAAAACTACAAGGAATAATAAAGGATCAATTGCTCTAATTTGCATGTTACCAATTTGTGCAGATGAATCTCCACCAGAGCCTGTATTTGATTCTGCAATAGCAGGAATAAATACTCTAGACAAAATAACAATAACAATCATGAAAACCAAATAAGAAACCCAAATTACGGCAATATATGATGAAATTGTCCTACTTCTCTCGCCCTCTAAGAATTTAATTTCTCTACTATCACTTGCTGCTGTCACAAGAATATCTGAGATTTTACCCCCCGCTTTATTAGCTTCAGAAATTAAGGAAACTGCTCTTTTAACTAATGGCGTATTCACTCTTGCAGCAAATAACTCCAAAACATCTCCAAAGGCTACACCCCAACTAATTTGATTAGACATCTTTTTGACATCATCATTTAATGCACCATATTCTGAGTTTGCAAGAGATGTAACAGCTACTGTCATTGACAAACCTCCCTTCCAATATTCTGCTAAGTCTCTTAAGAAATCTGGGAACTTTTCTTCTCTAGCGTTAATATTTCTCTGTACTCTATCCCAATAAACAGAAGCAGGATAAATCATCAAAAAGAAAGCAAAGCCAAAGAAATTAATATAAATTGTAGGATGTAATGAAAAACCCCCTAATTTCACTTCTGGACCAATCCATTGTGATTTATTATTCATATAATTTGGAACTCCATCATAAACCATTGCAGTTACTGTAAAACTAAATTCAAAGTCAGGAGCTGAAGATACACCTTCAGGCCATTCGGGAATTAATCTAATTTGATATTCTCCTGGGTCTGCATGTTCAATTAAAATACTACAATCCTCATCATTAGCCCTACCTATATGTCTCCAGCTATCTCCAGGTAATTGTTCATCTTCATCTAGAATACTAACCGTATATTCTAAAGACGGATAATCTAATGATTCTGCTGTACAATCAACTTTTAACTCCTGTAATGGATGGGATTTACCAGCAAGTTGTGAATCTTTCAAACCTGGTACTTGGAATGCCCTAGCTTTACCATCCATCCCCTCCCAAGGTTCATCTAAGACCCATACTGCTGGTGAGGGTGAATCCGTTAAAATTGAACAAGTTTCATTATCTTTGTATGATGTTTCCAGCCCTAACCTTGCATTTGCGAATGGTTCAGGGTTTGGGTTACCGAATTCATCTTGAGCAGTTGCTTGACAATAAGTGCTTACAAAAAATGGTAAAGCAGCATCATCATTTCCGGGCATAAAGTTACTATTTGTAAACCAAAAACCCATACACATTAATCCAAGAAGTATTGAAACTACACAAATTAAATAAAAATAAGTCAAGGTTCTATCATCTTTTGGAAGATCCAAATCAACTTTTAATTTCTTTTTCTTCTTCCTCGCCATTTTACAACCCCATCACATATTTTGATCTGCAGACATTGCCCAAACTAAATATCCATAAGCAATATGAATCATAGGCAAAAACCCTAGCACAATAAAGTAAAGTGTACTCTCATCCATAGTAGAACCTGAACCACTAACCCAGAACATAATTACAAGCATAACTAGTAAAAACAGCGGCATAGCCACTGCAACTACAACATAAGATTCTGCAAGCATTGCTAATGTTTCTAAAAACACATGCAATCTTGTTCTATTTTCTCTCATGTAATGTTCAGCACGATTTAAGAAATATATCTTAAGATTACCTCCTGCAGTTAAAGTACCTTCCATACCTTGGAAAAACTCTGTCAACCAAGGTGAGGCAGCCCTACCTACAGACATTTTAATTGCAGTAACTAAATCAAATCCAAGAAGGTTAGTATCTCTAAATATTTGCGCTGAATCATGTGCTATTTCTCCATAAATCTCCTGATTTTTTGATAATGAACGGAAAATTTTCTGGGGTGTTGCATTAGCAGCAGACATCGCTGCAGTATATGATGCTGCATATGGAAGATATTTTTCAATATCTTTAGATCTCATTTCTGCTGCTCTTTTTGCTCCACCCATATATGTTTTATATGCTAATAATGGCCCTAATCCTAAAGTTAGTACTGGAATAATCAATTTCAAAGCCGCGGGGAATGATTTAGTTTGATAATATGGACAACCACCATATTGTACTTCTCCAAATTCATCTGAATTAACTCCCCAATTCAAATTATAATCAATTTCATCTGAATGCCAATATGCCCAATCAACACAAAGAGGGATTGAAACTGGATCTTGGATGTTCTCATATATTGCAACACCTCCAATTCCAGGCATAAAAATCAAGACGTTTAAACCAACTAAAATTCCCACGGTTGCTACTGTAGACAAAATACTTGTAGCCATAAATACTTCTGGCATTACTCCAAGATTCCCTCTTTGAATATCATTAGATAACTCTTTATTTTCTCTTGCCCTTTTTCTTAAAAGACCCCCTAAAAGGCGATGGCCTATCTTTTGCCAGGCATTTAATTCCATTTTAATCTCCTTAAACTAAACCATCTACACGAGAAAGCACTTGTTCTGGTCTAACATAATATTCGGTAATGATTTGAGAAACTTGATCTGATTTTCTAATATCATTTAATACCATCCAGTCCAGTACTCGCTTTCGAGTTCGTAATTCTCTACGCATCTCATCCTGTGAATAATTGATTTTTACCATAATTTTTTCTAAAACATAAGATTTACCACTAAAATCAAAGTCATCTCTTGAGGGGTCCCACTTAAACACTTCATTAGTAATTACTTCCATAGAATTTGGATCAATTCCCACAATTTCTACAAGTTGTTTACATCTTCTTACACGCTTACCATTTATTCTTGTTTGAATTTGAATAGCACATGCCTCTAATGCAGGTAAAAGAACACGAGGGATGTCAATTGGTTTGTTTTCTAATCTATGTACCAAAGAAGGTACTGAGTCAGCGTGAACTGTTGAATACGCACAGTGACCTGTAGCCATAGCTTGGAACAATACATAAGCTTCAGCACCCCGAATTTCTCCCACAATAATATATTCTGGTCTTTCTCTTAGTGCCGCTTTTAATAATTCGAATTCTCCAATCTCTCCCTCATTAGATTCTCCACCAAAACCTTGACGAGTAAGCCCTGGAATCCAGTTTGGTTGGGGTATATTTACCTCTCTAGTTGATTCAATACTAACAATCTTCATTTGCCAAGGAATAAAAATACACATTGCATTTAATGTTGTAGTCTTACCTGATGCAGTACCACCGACATAAAGCATAGAAACACCTTGTTGGAAAGCCACCCACAAATATGCTACCATTAGGCTAGTCATAGTTCTAAATGCGATAAGGTCGCAAGGTGAAAAAGGATCATCACGGAAACGTCTGATACAGAAGGTTGAACCTCTAGTTGAAATTTCGTGACCTAATTTCATTACGATTCTAGAACCGTCCATTAATGTTGCATCTAATAATGGTTCAGCAACAGAAATATGTTTTCCACAACGTTGAGCAAGTTTGATGATATATGCTTCTAATTCTTCATCTGTCTCCCACTTAATTGTAGTTTCCACAGACTCAAACTTTCTATGGTAGCCGAAAATAGGTATATTTACTCCATCCAATGAAACGTCCTCTATATTTGGATCTGACATTAAAACATCCATTTTTCCATACCCCAATAAATCTCTACGAAGATAATAAAATAATTTTGATTTAGATTTTTTATTAATTTTCATACCATAAGATTTGATGACTTTATCCATGGATGTTCTAAGATATGCTCCAGCATCCGCTTCGATATCTTCAATACTAGCGTTTAAACTTTTTACAAAAATATCCATAATTTCTTGTCGATATTTTTCTTCTTTTTTAGAAAGTGGGGGCTCAATTACCTGATACAAAATATTCAATGATCTTCTGTCACGCACAACTCTAGCAAAAGCATGAGGAGGTCTTACGGGATATTTATCTAATTCGTCATAATTTCTTTTATCAGCGCCTGCCTTTTTCTTGCGCCTTTGGCCCTTTCCACGTCTCCTCCTAGCCAATTAATCACCCCGATACAGATACCGCACCCATCTAATCCCACTATAACCTTTAGTTGTAATTTAAACAAATGACACCTTGATTGAGTATTTTTGAATTCAGTCAAGGCATAAAAATGCTCAATCATATTCCCAAAGTTGATCCTCCTGTTCCATTCTTTCTCGATAAATTCTTTTTTCTTCATCTGTAACGAATCCATCACCATCTAAATCCGCTGGATGTAATGAGGGTCTTCTTGGTCCACCTGATTGTTGCATCTTATATCCAGAGTCACCTCCACCTCTTCTACGTGGTGGCCCTTTACGTTTACGACCTTTTCCTGGTGGTCCTTTACGCCTCATTTGTGATAGTTCATCTTGTAAGCCAGCAACTGCTTCTCTAGTGCCTTCCATTTCTTCCAACATTCTTTCGTGAGATTCTCTCATTGATTCCGCTTCCATAGCTGATTCGCGCACTTGGGTTGCCATATCCATCTCACCAAGTTCAATTGCTCTTGTTTCAATTAATTCCATTAAATCTCCAAATCCTCCTGGTGGAAGTAATTTCTTCTCATTATCTTTAGTAATTCTTCTTTCAAGATTTTCTAATTCTCTCCTACTTCTAGCTAATCTTATTTCAGATGCATATTTTTCAACACGTTTAGACTTGCCTGCCATAGTTCTTTTACCTACAAATCTAATTACACCAAATAGCATACCTATTGCTGCAAACATAATTTCTAACGTTCCGTCTGGAAGTCCGAGTAATGAATCAATATTCAAAATGAAATCTAATGCAGCGGCTAACTGTGGAGGGAGTACTGTTGACATTGGACATCCAAATTCATCTACCTCTACTCCTTCTTCAGTATCTGGACAATTATCTAAAACGGTCCCATTTAAGTCAAAATCATTGACTCCATCGCCATCTGTATCTACTGCAGTTTCATTTGCAGTCTCGTTCACAGTTTCATTAACAAGATCATTGTTAGTTTCATTTGTGGGGTCATTGTCTGGTAGAGTGACTGTACACCCTTCTACATCTACAAAATCACCTGATTGTGTATTAGGACATGCATCTGCATTATTTCCAACACCATCATCGTCATCATCAAATTGTTCTGAAGGGTCATCTGGAAACGCATCGTCTTGGTCACTAACACCATCACCATCTGAGTCAAAGAATAACGGACAACCAGTGAACATATCTACTTCAATCTCATTAAAATTAAAAGTATCAGGGCATTGGTCATAAGAATCTGCTACTCCATCCCCATCCCCATCAGCGAACGATATCTCACAACCATCTAGATCTACACCTGCTCCAAGTCTTGTATTAGAACAATTATCTAATAGATCTAATACTCCATCATCATCATCATCATTATCTTCAGTAGCATCAAAACAGCCATCGTGATCATAATCATTACCTTCATCCCATGAATTCCAATTAAACTGTCCTTTAGGGCAATTATCATTTTCATCCTGAATATTGTCATTATCGTCATCCCAATCCTCAGTGTCATCATAACATCCATCATCATCATGATCTGTTTCTTGATCTGAAAACCATCCTGTTTGACCGATGAAACATTGATCGTTGCCGTTATTTTTCCCATCATTATCAAAATCAAATTGATGCCAATCGGATTTTGCTTCAAAAATTTCTATTTCACTAATTTTTAAATTTAAATCAAAATCAAGACATTTTAACATTATTTTTTGTCCATTGGTTGGATATAAATGATAAAATGCAGGGTGTTCCTCAATGGGGTGATGCATATTCATCACGTTATTCCATCCATTCTGTTCACTCCAAACTTTAATTTCCCCATCGAGATGATAATTATCATATGAGGTGTATCCCCATGTTACTTTCATACCTCCAATAAAATATTCCTGTCCTAAATCGATCATAACATCTTGAGTTGAGTCCTCACATGACTCGGCTGATTCCCAAGAAGTGCTGAAGTCATTATCAATTATTTTTGGACCTATATTTCCTCCAAGATTACTGCTAGTATAAACATCAGCACCATCTGAAAGATCATTTGGATAATAAGCATCCATCATATCATTATTCCCAGAATTAGAATCTTGCCATTGGTGAATTTGTATTTCTGCTAATTCAATAACATTATCATCAAATGAGTTTTGACAAACTATCTTGATTCTATTGGCTTCAATTTTATGAAATATATGATGAATTGGAGAATTCCAATAATCTTCTAAATAAGAAGTATCGACATAAACTAAATGATTCCAATTTTCATTCGAAGACCATGCAAAAATTTCATATTCTGCAATTGTTGAAGTAAGCCACTCTAAAGAAACCCCTGAAACTAAATGATATTCGGGATAATTTGGAAGATCAATAATGATTTCTTGTGTTGCAGAATTACAAGAGAATTCTGAAACCCAAGCTGTATCATAATCATCATCAACTGTTAAATGACCTTCTTTACCTACTTGAGCTGA
>MDSZ01022010.1_pt1 | contig 15394 bp, 15 predicted proteins | sample 811201 | NCBI WGS metagenome assembly MDSZ01 (sample SAMN05326647, study PRJNA326480) | marine metagenome | isolation source: seawater | place: Indian Ocean: North | collected 2010
ATTTTTTTTTTTGCATATTTCTAAAATATTGAGTGTTCCCTTAATATTATCATTTAAATCTAATTCTGGATTTTTTATTGATTTTTCTACTCCTGCATTAGCGGCCAAATGAACAACCGCATATATATCGTTTGGGATTTTTTTAATTAAATTCTTTTTGGATATACAGCTTTTTATAATTTTAATATTATTTTGCCTTAAAAATGTTTTAATTTTTTTCCTTTTTCTAACACTTCTTAATGACGAAAAGTTGTCAACAATACAGATTTTGAATTTTTTTTTTATTCTATTTATAAGTCTTGTGCCAATAAAACCACAACCACCTGTTATTAAAATTTTTTTGTTCACCACTTTATATTTTTCAATATGATTGATTTATCGATTTTGTCTTTGTGCTTCATAACTTTATAGATAAATGATTTTATATATTCATTTGAAATTTTATTTCTTTTTGCTCCAATTTTTTTTAGATTTGAATAGACTGGTTTATAAAAATGTTTTTCTGACTCTATTCTAGGATTTATAATTTTCTTAATTTTGACTTTTAGTCCTAACTCTTTTGCACCTTTCATAACTATATTTGCAATCTGATTTACTGTTAACGTCTCTGATATTTGATTATATATGTTCATTTTTCCTTTATTTGGAGGATTTTTAATTGAAGCCTCTATGCATCTTAGACTGTCTTCAATATCTATATACCCTCTTTTTTGCTCACCTTCACCGTAAACTGTTAGAGGATAATTGGCACATGCTTGTACAACAAATCTATTTATAATTGTTCCAAATATTTCATCATAATGAAAACATGGTCTTAATCTCTCATCAAACTCCGAGTCTCTAGTGTCAATTCCATATACAGGGCCTTGCATCAAATCGGTAACTCTTAATTTCCAAATTCTGCAGGCAAACCAAAGCAGATCTGTATCCATTATTTTTGAAGTATGATAAATTGAATTTGCTTGCCTTGGAAAAAGAAATTTATCTTTCCTTCCTTTGTGCTTAAGATTAATCCAGCCTTCTTCAATTTGAACATTAGGAGTACCGTACTCCCCCATAGTTCCAAGTTTTACAACATGAGTATCTAATTTTAAATCTCTGATTATGTTTATGAGATTATTGGTAGTTAAAATATTATTGGTAATTGTATAATTTGAGGAAAATGAATTCATCATTGAAAATGGAGCAGATGGTTGCTCAGCAAAATGAATAATTGCTTCAATTTCACCAATATTTCTTATTATTTTTTTGAAATTTTTGTAGTTAGTTAAATCACAATTATGAAATTTAATTTTTGATATATTATTTTTATTCCAAATTTTACATCTTGTATTTAATGAAGGATTTGGGAATAAGGTTTTTAAATTTAATTTTTTTAAAAATTTTCTTTTAGACATGTTGTCTAAAGAAAAAATATTGTAACCTTTTTTGGAGAAATACATTGAAGCGGCCCAACCTAAATAACCATCTGCTCCCAGTATAACTATTTTCTTTATTTTCAAATCAATTTTTCCTGATGAAGAATCTCAGAAATTTTCTTCTTTGATAAATATTTTGAATTTTTGGAGTTGTATGTATCTTTTATTGTGGAATTTTTTTTAACAAATTTTATGAATTTATTTTTTTTAAAATATTCCCCATAGGCTGGTAATATTACAATATAATCTTTTAATTCATAAGATCTTCTTATTTCTTCCTCATTCATTAATTCTTCATAGAGTTTTTCTCCATATTGTTTTCCAATTATCTCAATTTTTGAAACTTTTTTATTATATTTTTTTGCAAGTTCGATTGCTAACACGTCAACGAGATCTTTTATTAAGAGCGCTTTCATTTTGATTATAAATACTTCTCCACCTTTCATAAGTTTTTCGCATTTAATAATTAAATCTACAGCTTTACTCATTGACATAATAAATCTAGACATTTTTTTGTCGGTTAAAGTTAAGTTTTCATTGTTAAAAAAGTTTTTTTTTAGAAGGGGTATAATTGACCCAGTAGACCCTAAAACATTTCCAAATCTAACAGTCGAGTAAGATGTTTTTCCATCATTATTCAAATTTGCTGCTGTAACAAGTTTTTCAGCCAAAAGTTTACTTGTACCCATTACATTTGTTGGATTTACTGCTTTATCCGTGCTTGCATAAATAAACTTTTTTACTTGGTTTTCTCGTGAAGCATTAATTAAGTTTTCAGTTCCTAAAGCATTAGTATTAATTGCCTCTATTGGACTATATTCACATATATCAACATGTTTCATAGCTGCAACATGATAAACTACGTCAATATTTTTTAAAGATTTTAAGCATTCTGTATAATTTCTAATATCTAAATACAAAAAAAAAACATTTTTATAATTATTATATTTTTTTTTTAGGTAAAATAAATTTTCTTCGTTGTTGTCATAACAATATATTCTTCGAATATTTTTTTTTGATTTATTAACTATATTTGCTAACAATGACTTACCAATTGAGCCACAAACACCAAATATAGCTGAATTATTCATAAAAATTAATTTTATTAAAGTTTTCTACCATTTTTTCGATAGTTAGATTTTTTACAGTATTTTTACAATTTTTTCTCATCCTTTTAATTTTATTTGCATCTAAATCAATACATTTATTTAAAATACTTTTTAAATCATCAAAGTCATTATGCTGGTAAGAAAAACCATTAAATTTATTTTTAAAAAAACCAAACTCTGGTGCATGCATTAACCTATTATCATGGGTAATCACAGGAAGTGAATAAAAAAATGAGTGCATCAAACTTAATCCTATATATCCTGGATAAAGAAAAAAATCTGATTTTAAAAAATATTTTGAAATTTTATTTTCATCATATATTTCTCCTTTTACAAATATTTTGTTTTGTAGTTTATGTTTTATTATTGCGGATTTGATTTTTTCAGTTTCAGAACCTTCTCCGATAATTGTAAACTGAAAATTTTTTCTCTTTATTTGTGAAAAAACATTAATGGCATTTACCAATAATGTGTTAGGCCTTTCTCTAAGTCGGCCAACAAAAAGAAAATTTACTAAATTACTATTTTTTTTTTTTTTATTATATGATCTAATTTTTCTTTGATCGATTGTATTATTTAAATAAAAAACTTTTTTACATTTAATTAATTTTGATTTTTTAGTCTCTTGTGCTTCCATATTTGTATATAAAATAACTTTATCAGCAAATAAATCCATTAACTTGAATCTTATTCTATCAAAGACTGGGGCTGGTCTAGTCGATCTTAAATGCCCCCACCATATGATTTCATAATCAAAAAAATATTTTAGAAAAAATATTATATAGTTATTTAAAATTCTCATATTTCCATTTATAATTACAAAATTATTTTTAAAGCTTTGATAGGGAAGATTTTTTAACCAAATAAAACCAAGAAAGTTTTTTATTTCAAGACGGTAATCAAATCTATTTGATTTAATTTTATTAATTTTTTTTTCTTTAGATGATATTATAACTACTTGAGCATTTTTTTTTATATTTTTAAAAAAAAATTTTCTGTAATGTGGAATTCTTGTTTGAATTATATAAATTTTTTTATTTTCCATTTAATTTTTTAAAATTTTTGCAACTTTTGCTGATAAATAAAACGAAATAATAAAAAATATATAATAAAATAATATTGAAATTTCAAAAGATCCTCTAGCAATAATTATAAATATACAACAATTAAAAAAATAAAAATAATTATAAAAATCTTTTCCTGTAACAAATTTTTTTTCAAGAAACATGATGTATTTCATTACAAAAAATAAGGCTAATGGTGAAAAATGATAAAAATTTATATAAATATCTAATATTAATCCCGGTGCTAAAGTTGTAGCACCGCCACCAATATTTTTGCTAAGATAATTTGCTATAAGAACGGGTTTTTCTGGCCAGTAACTTCTATCAATAAAGAAATAGAAAATTTTTTCATAAGAAATTCCTGTCAGATATTTAGATTTTATAGATATTAACATGTCAGGATGATCATTAAAAAAGTTTTGATAAACTTTTGAATACATTCCAATGTCAATATTTTTCAGAAGATTTGAAAAATCTAAATTTACTAATACAGTAACGAAATTTAAATTCAATGATCCAATTCTGTATAAGCCGATTAGGAAGAATATTATAAAGATAAATGGTATTATAAATATGAAGAATTCATTTTTAATATCAAAATTAAAAAAAAATTTACTATAAAAATAAAATAATAATCCGAATACAATTACAAATCTTCTATCTCCAGAAATTATTCCATTCAAATATAATTGATATATTATTAAAGAACCTAAAATTGAAATTATAATTAGATTGTTTTTCTTTTCAGTTAAGTAAATAGTCAAAAAAATCAACAAACTCAATACAATTTCATGTGAAAAAACAAAAGAGACAGGTAAATCAAACTGTAATGATAAACAAATCGCAAAAATTGCAAATATAAATATTTTTTCATTTTTTTTAATTTTGTACGAATGCAGTTTTTCAAATTCCCAATTTATTTGATATTTATAAATAAAATAGTAAGAAATAAATATCTGAGATACAAAAATAAGTATGAAATGATCAAAGTATATGTCGTCTTTCAAAACTAAATAAGGTAAAATGTTAAAAAACAATATCATAAAAGCAAATTGTGAGGTAATTCTCCAAAATTGAACTTTTTTAACAAAAAGTAATTTATAAATTATTAATAATTGAATTATTAAAGATATAGTGAGTAACATCTTTCTATTCAATAATTCAAAAATAAATAAAGATATTGTCAAAAAGATTAAGATATATATCAAATATTTAATTAGTCTGGTCATAAATTTTGAAAATGTTTTCTGCTACAGTCTGAGAATCGAAAACTAATTTTGATTTATAAATTCTTTTATTTTGTAAATTAAGGATTGCTTTTGCATAATATTTTGGATCATTTTTTTTTACATAGGAAAATATATTACCTTTTTTATCAATCATCTTATTACCAGAGTTATTAGCACAAATTATTTTAAGATTATAACTCATTGCCTCTTTTATAACTCTTGCGGAACCCTCCCACTTTGAGGGAAATAAGAATATTTCTGACTCCAAATAAATTTTTTTAAGAGCACTTTTATCCTTTTTTTCGATAAAGAATACATTTTTAAATTCCTTCTTTGATTTATATTTACTTATCATTTTTTTTGTGCCTCCTACCAAATAAAGTTTATAAACAAGTGGCAAATGGTCAATGGTATCTAATATAAGGTCTATTTCTTTTCTTGGTTGCAGGGAGCCAACATAAAGGATTTGTTTTTTATTTCTTTTAATTTTAAATACGGATGGAATATCATTAAATTCTGTTACGTAAGTGAATATTTTTTTATTTGGAAAGTCATAATATTTTGTCAAAGAATTTTTTTGTTCATTTGAATTGCAAATTATAAAATCGCTGAATGAACAAGATATTTTTTCAACCCAAGACCTTAAAAAAAATAGTATAAAGTTATATAAAGAGTCTGTATAACTAATTTTTGAATACAAAAATTTCCAACCTTTTTTTTTAAAATATAGTGTGCTCGGAAAATAAAAGGATACAAAAGATATAATATTCTTTTTAAAAAAAATTTTCTTATAAAATATACCTCTTGGTATAAAATAGTCATTTACAATTATTTTTTCACCAGGATTTTTTTTTTGAATTTTATGAATTTTAAAAAGCACATATAAAAAAAAAAATATTTATGTAATATTAATCTTGGAAAATAGTTTTTTGTTTGATTGTTAACTTTTACTTTATGTTTAGATATAATGAAATTTTTATTAAAATATTTAGATAATGAACAAATAGTTTTAAATCTATCTTTGTAACCTTTATCACTTGCAAAAACACTTATTAAAAGCATTAAATTATAGTTCGACCGCCGTCAGCTACAATAATTGAACCATTAAAATAAGAAGATTGATCGGATGACAGAAATTGTATTATTCCTTTGTACTCATCCTTTTTAGCCATTCTTCCTTGAGGAATAATGTATTTTATTTTTTTTAAAAATTTTTTATCCATATTGCTTTCCTCAACACCACCAGGGCACAAACAATTTATATTAATCCCAAATTTCCCCCAAGTTGCTGCTGTATATTTTGTCAACCCAATTATTCCATGTTTAATTATTGAATAAGTAAGTGGTTTTTCAAAACCTTCTTTATATAATTTTTGAAATGGACCAATTATTCCAAGATCAGACGAAATATTTATAATTTTTCCATTTTTTTTTTTTATCATTTCTGAACCAAAATATTTTGTACACAATACAGATCCAAGTAAGCCAACTGAAATCTCTTTATTCCATAGATTTTCTGAAAAATTTTCAAACGTATTAGTTTTTTTGCTTTTAGTGACTTTAGGATTTAGAGCTGCATTATTTATTAATATATCTATACTTATCTTTTGTTTTTTTAATCTATTAATTAATTTTTTTATTGAATATTCTTTTGTAATATCAATTTTGAAATATGTTATTTTTTTAGGATATTTATTAATTAAGTATTTAAATTTTTGATTAATATCTTTCTTGTCTAAGGCAAAAACATTTCCGTTTTTTTCAAGTATAGCATTACAATGTTCAATACCGAGTAAACCAAGAGCTCCTGTGATAAAAGCATTTTTGTTTGAAAGATTTGTCATTTTAAAATATCAATCATACATTTTTCATAAACATCCAATCCCTCTTTAAGTATAACTGGATTAATTGTTACTGGTGGGCCCAGTTTAAGAGTTCCTCTTCCAGTACAAATTGAAAATACACCTTGCTCCATAGCTTTTTCACAAATAATATTTGCAGTATATTCATCTAGTTCGTTTGAATTTTTTTTGTAGATAAACACTCCATGTATCATACCTTTACCGAGCGTTAACTTTACTCTTGGGAACATTGATTTCCATTTCTTAAATCTTTTTAGAAAAATTTTTTCACAAACTTTTATATTTTTAATAACTTTTTTTTGTTGTAAAGTTTCAAGATTTCCTAAAGCAGCAGCGCAGCATACAGGATGACCACCATGTGTACTTGTATAATTCGAGTCTAAATTAATATACTTTGCTTCCCCTATTACTGCTGAGAGTGGAAGACTGCCAGATATACCTTTGCCACAAATAACAAGATCTGCTTTTACATCATAATTTTGATATCCAAAGAGTTTTCCAGTTCGATAAAATCCTGCTTGAATTTCATCAAAAATTAAAAGACTAGAATTTTGATTACAAAATTTTCTAAGCTCTTTGATATAATCTTTTGGATAAAATATTGCTCCCCAACCTTGAAAAGATTCAACAAAAAATGCAGTGATTTTACTTAAATTATATTTTTTTTTTAAAATTTTGATGTGTTCTCTAAATAACAATTTACCATCTAATTTTTTTTTTAAATTCCAAGGATATGGAAAGGGTAAATGTATTATATTTTTATCAAAGTTTTCTATCCATGAATGATCACTAAATTGTCCACTTAACATTTGAGCATTCAATGTTTTTCCATGGTAATTACCACTCCATCCAATAATTAAGTTTTTTTTGGTTCTAAATTGCTGTCCATAAATTTTTGCAATTTTTAGTGCCCTTTCAGTGGCTTCAGTTCCAGCACTTAACAAAATCGCTTTATTTAAATTTTTTGGAACTATTTTAATTAATTTGTTTAAAAATTCTTTTTTAATTTCTGTTGGATAATAATAGCTATGTAAAAGTGGAGTTTTAATAATTTTCTTTATGTTTCTAATAATATTTTTATCACCATGTCCACAATTATTTACAAAAATTGAGGATGTGAAATCTATCCATTTATTTCCATCTTTATCAAATATATTTGATCCAACAGCTTTTTCCCATACTACTGGCAATTGTTCAATTGCATTTTTACCCTCAAACTCTCTTAAATTTTTTAAAACTTTCAAGGTGTTATGTGTTGGAATTTTAGTTTTTATAATTCTATTTTTTGTAAAAATTTTCTCTACGGATCTTTGTTTTAAGTTAAATCGAAAAGCAACCATCTAATTACCTAAAAAAATTATTATTTTTTTTTAAAATACTAATGCTTAAATTTACAAGTTTAAAAATACTTATAAAGTATATATTTATTCCATTTAGTTTTTCAGTTTTTAAAATTTTCTCTCTTTTTAAATATGGCATTAATCTATTAAAATTATCAGATCTATCTGGGTATTTAACAATTTTTACATATTTTCCATTTTTAAATACATGCATTTTGTTATTTTTAAGGTAATTTAAATCCATAATATACTCTGCTAAATGTATTGAACTACAACTTTTTAAATCTACGCCAAACAAAAGTGTGTAACCTTTTTTTTTGTAAAGCCTCCAAATTGGACTACCAATACCCTCAGGGTATTGAAGAGGATGTATCTTTGTGAAATAATTTGATCTTTTTCCTATTCCTGATAATGAATTAAGAGGATGACTACTTCTTCTAAATCGTTTATCAATTAAAGGTATCATTGATATAATACCTCTATTTCTTGGTAAACTTTTTTTAACATCAAAGTTGTCAAGGCTCTTTGCAGCTATCGAAGAATTTATTTTTTTTTTCCAGAATTTTGGAATTGAAAACTGGCCTGTATGGGTTGGTATTAGTATAGTGCCTTTTTTTAAATTTATAATTTCATATAAGGAATTAAGAATATCATAAGGTCCATTTATAAAATATCCAAATTTTTTCATAGATGTATGAATTAATATATCTTGGCCTGTCTTAACACCAAGTTTAATGAATTTTTTTTTAAGTACTTCCTTAGTTACTACCTTCACTTATTAATCTTATATTTATTATAGTTTTTACTTTTTAATTTAATCTGTAGACTCTCAAAATCATTTTCGTTATCAACTTCCCCCGTATCAGGCGTCGTAAAAGATAACATTCTTTCTCCGTAAAAATCATTTTTCAATATGTTTTTTGTTAAAACAATGTCAACGTATCCATTTCCAACGTAAGCTGGTGGAAATGCTTGTCTTGGTAGTGTATAATATTCTTTTCTAGGATCAAAAGGAGATAAGCCATGTAAGTATTTACCAGTTACCCCAAACATTTTTGCAGGTGTCTCTGAAATTTCGTGTACTGAAATTAAACTAGAAGCCTCAGCGTTATTAATTAAATATTTAATTGATTTATCAACTACTTTAAAGTCTCTTAATGGTGTGGTTGGTCTTAAAATGACCCATCCATAAGGTAATTTTTTCTTTTTTTTTTTAAACTTGCTTATTAAGTGCTTTACATAATCAATATCTTTTGAATTATCATTAGCATATTTTTTGGGTCTTTTAATAATATTTTTTTTGTTACAATACCTTAATGATGTTTTAATTATTTTTTCTGAGTCAGTCGTAATAATGTATTCCTCTATTAATTTTAATTGTTTGGCTACATTGATTGAATAATATATTAAAGGAAAACCATCTAAACTTTTTATATTTTTATCTTTAACCCCTTTTGATCCACCTCGAGCTGGTATTATAACAACAAATTTTTTTTCAGTCATGTAGGATCAGTCTAATTGGAAACAGCGTTTCTTTCTCTCAAGCCTTTGAAAACAGGTGACATAGGTTTACATGTCAAAAGAGACTTAAAACTCTTTTTTCTTGAAACTGCCAAACTAATTTTTTCACATGTTTTATCAAATGCTTTTATTAACAAATTAAGATCATTTTTTTTATGAGACATTGAAAGCATCAAAACACCTGAAAAACATAAAATACCATTTTTAAACATTTCTTGTTGGTAAAGAGTTGATAAAATAGGATCTTGAGTTCCATTAACATGATGAGTATTTACCATAAGCCTGACTGGGTAGCCTGCTAATGAGACATAATTTTGTATATTATATTTTTCAATAATTTTAATAAAATTTTTTTCAACGTACTCGCCTTTCATCCAAAAGTTCTTAATAACATTATCAGATTTATAAATTTTTAGATTTTCGATTGCTGCGGCTAGTGTTAGTGCTTCAGGAGCGTAAGTAGACGACAAAAAGACCTTATCAAAATGCTGCATATATTTTTTTTTTCCAGCTAAAATACCTAATGGCATTCCGTTGGTGACTCCTTTTCCAAATATTGACAAATCGGGTTTTACACCAAAGTAATCTTGAGCTCCTCCTACTCCAAATCTAAAACCTGAAATGCATTCATCTAGTATGAAAACAGCTCCAATGGAAGATGCAATCTTCTTGATCTCTTTTAAAGTTTTAACTTGATTGCAGTTTTTGCATGGTTTCATAAAAGTTCTTTGATTATTTATATTATTATATGAACATGTTTGTCTTTGACCAATTACTGGCTCCATTATAATTGCTGCGATTCTATTTTTATATTTTTTAACAGTTTTTCTTAAAGCTTTTATGTCTCCGTAATCAAAAACTTTTGTAAGTTTTTTTATATCATTAGGAATTCCAAAAGATTTATCTGTGCTTCCAATATACCAATCATGAAACCCGTGATATCCATAACATATTACTAAATCTCTTTTAGTACAAAATCTTGATAGTCTTACAGCTGCAGCACAAACATCACTAGCATTTTTTGAAAACTTAACCATTTCAGCTGATGGTATTGTTTTGACTAATCTTTCAGCTAATTCTACCTCAAGATTATTAATCATGCTGAAAAGTATACCTTTATTAAGTTGTTTTTTTATTGCTTTATCAATTTTTTTATTTTTATGACCTAAAGTTACTGGTCCACAACCCATAACCATATCAATGTATTCATTTCCATCGACATCCCACACTCTACAACCCTTCTGTTTTTCAAGAATTTTTGGCGCTCCTCCATCTGGGAATACCCCTGGAGCTCTACTGAAAGTGTTTGTACCAGATGCAATATACTTTTTTGCTTTCTTGTAAAGCAAATTGCTTTTTGTTATGCCTTTTTTTAAACCTATCATAAATTATAAAACATTTTTCATAAACCATTTTTGTTGTTTTTTAAAGGTATAGATTGGCTTATTATCTCTGTAGCTTTGAAATATAATATAATTCGGTTTTACTTTTTTATTTTTAAGAGCTTTTTTTAAAGCATCAAACCTAACACTCCCTTTACCTAACATCACAGGTCCACCTTCGAACATTCGGTCTTTAACATGTAAATCAGTAATATATCTACCATATGTTTTAAATTCAGAATTTATAGAATATCCAAGTGAGGCACTATTTCCTGTGTCATAATTGATCTTTATATGCCTAGAATTTATTTTTCTTATTAATTTAAGAAAAGCTTTCGGTTCTAAATCTGTTTCTAAACAGATATTAATTTTTTTAGATTTTAAAAAACTTTTCATGTTTATCATTGATTTTGTAAATGTTTCATTTTTAAGCTTATTTCCTTTTATTGAAGAGTTATCCACAAGAGGTATTACAATATCTGTTATGCCAATTTTTTTACAATTGTTTATAATATACTTAAGCATTTTTAGATTATCATTTCTTTTAATTGTATCTCTTTCGAATAAAGTATTATTCATAAAATAATCTGCGCAAACGGTTTTGACTTTGATATTTGTTTTTTTTATTATTTTTTTTAATTTTTTGAGCTCTTCTAAATTATATAAAGGATTTATTTTATATTCATAAATATCAAATATTAGCTCAATTAAATCTAATTTTAATTTTTTGGCTAAATAAAACTCTTTTGCCCAATTCTTTCCAGGAAAACATTGGTATCGATTTTTAACTTTTGGAAGTAATCTTCCCTGCATTACTCCAATCTTAAAATTATACTTCAATTGGTTTGAGCTTTTCTCTAATTTTCTTCTCTTCTTCTGATATTTTTTTTTTTCCATCACCTAAGGCTTTTTCAACAGCTCTAACATAATCGATTAGCATTTTAAAACCAGTAATCTCCATAGAAGCTGATTGATCTGATCCATACATTGCTCTATCAAGAGTAATATGTCTCTCAAGTGAAGATATTCCAAAAGCGCAAGCAGCGGTACTTACGGCTCTCCCACTTTCGTGTGAACTGAATCCAATATTACATTTGAATTCATTTCTTAGAGTTTCAATCATTTTTAAATTTGAATCCTCTATGTTTGTTGGATATGTGCTAACACAGTGCATCAATTCGAACGGGCAATTATTCTTTTTAAAAATTTCAACAACAATTTTAATTTCTTCTATGCTGTGCATACCTGTTGATATAAATGTATGTCTTTTCTCTGATGCGATTAACTCGAGCAATTTGTAGTGTGTTAACATTGCTGATGCAACTTTGTTGTATTTAAGTTTGAAGTTATTTAAAAAATTTTGACTTTCTAAGTCCCATGCAGATGCAAACCAATCTATTCCTAAGTTGTTACAATAATTATTAATTTCAAGATATTGTTTCTCTGAAAATTCTAATCCTTCTTTTTGATCTCTTTGAGTTTTACCATATGGACTCTCTCTAGATGAGTCTAAATATTCTTTGGTGTATACTTTATTAACTGATCTTTTTTGAAATTTAACTGCATCAGCACCAGCTTCTTTAGCTCCTTTAATTAGTTTTTTTGCAATTTCCAAATCACCATTATGATTTATGCCAATTTCACCAATAATAAATATTTTTTTGTTCATGACTAAAATTGAAACCTATTTTTAATGTCCCTAATATGTTTTAGGGGTAATAAAGTCAATATAAAAATAAAAATTACTTTGAAAGAAACAAGTAGATAAAAATGTTTTACAATGTAATCTCGAGCAATTTTTGGTTCTAGGTTTTTAATTACTATTAATAAACTGTTTAATAAAGTTTTTTTCCTCATGATTAAAAAATCAGCTAAAATTTTTTGATTTTTTATTTTTCTCTCAATATCAATCCAATATTTAAAGTGATTTAAAATCCAATTATTTATATTTTTTGTTAAACTTTTAGGATTAATGACGTTATAATATGCTAAACATCGATTAATAAATATTGATTTTTCTCCATTTATCATCCATCTTAAGAAAATTTCACTATCCTCAGTTGATTTGTATCTTTTATTGAAAAGTCCATATTTTTTAAAAATTGACTTTCTAACCATTAAACACGAGGGGCTGCTGTAAAAATACCTTTTCTCAGGGTATATGCCTTTATAGGTTATACAAAATTTGTCATTAAAATTTTTAGAATATGGTATTTTAAATATGTCACTTTTTTTTATTCTCTTTTTTTTATTTATAGACCACAAGTTTGACGTAACTATTTTAATGTCTTCGTATTTATTCATAAAATTGACTTGAATTTTTAATTTGTCTTTATGCCAGTAATCATCTGAGTCTAGAAACGAAATTAGTTCACCTTTAGATTTTCGAATTCCTATATTTCTAGCAACACTAGGGCCAGAATTTTTTATATGTATTATTTTAATTTTTTTTTTAAATTCATCCAATATAGAGCTGGTACTATCTTTAGAACCATCATTTACAGCTATTATCTCAAAATTTCTGTAACTTTGTTTTAATACACTATTTATCGCTCTTCTAATGAACTGCTGAGAATTATAACAAGGGATAATAATACTTACAAAATTTTTTTTTTTCATTTTTCATAATAAATCAAAACTTGAATTAACAATTTTTAAAAAATCGCTTTTTTTTTTATCTAAAGATGAGAAATTTATTGAATTTTCAGCTAAAAATTTTTTTATATTTTCATTGTAATCATCAGGAAAATAAAGTTTTAAACTTTCGCTAAAATATGGCAAGTCAATTTTCTTTGTCATTTCATCCTTAAAACATCTATTTAAATTATTTTTTAAATATTTATCCGAGTACTTTTTATTTGTCACATTCCAATAAATAACAATTTTTTCATTATCTTTTATAAATTCGTTAAAATCCTGTTTATTATTACATTGATGTGAAGTGCCTGTATGAAGTAACCTTGAGTCAAATAGTATTGCATCACCAGGATTTGTATTTATTCTTGTGCCAAATTTACCCATTAAAAATTTGATATACTTCTCTGATTTATTCTTAAAGACAGGAAGAAATTTATGCGAACCTGGTAGAACAGATAATCCACCACCATATTTGATTGTATTTTTTTGTAGATAAATACCCCACTTAGCAAATTTATAATCTTCATTTTTTAAGTATTCATACTTTCTCTCTGATTGAGCATCATAGTGGTAACCAGGATTTTTTTTTGAAGGGAACGAGTTGTATTGTACCTCTAATTCATTGATATAATAATTTTCCCCAAAAATAATTTTTGATAAGCTGGCAATTTTTTGTTCTGCTACTAGTTTATATATTTTTTCATCTTGGATACATTCATAAATATTTATCAAATTTTTGTTTTTTGAAAAATTAATTTTCTTTTTTAAATGATTTCTTAATTTATTTACTTGTTCAATATCCAAAACATTTTGAATTTTTACATACCCCTGTTTTTTATAAATTTTTTCAAGATTCATATATTAAGTTTTTCATCAAATGATTTCAAAAATGAGGATAATTTATCATAGGGATTACTTTTTTCAAATTGTATCACGCTTTTATAAATTTCATTATCCTCATTACCTATAAATTTATTTTTTTTGAAAAAATAGTATTTTTCAAGAAAATTATCTCTTGTTTTACAGTTGTTAAATATTTCATCTTCAAAATAAAATTGATTAAATTGTATATGACCAAGATTAATGAATGGTTTTTTTCTTAAGAGAGCTTCAAAAAAAACTGTGGCATTAACATTTAAAACTAAATCAGACCAATTAATAAGATCTTTTGTCTGAAAACTAGAATTTATTTTTGTTTTTATATTTTTATTAAAATTATTTTTGTTAAAAAAATTAAAATTAAATGGTTTTGATTGAGGGTGTGATTGTATAATTATTGAATTTGTAGGATCTGAGATTAAAAAATTGATTGTTAAAAGAATTTCTTTAAAATTTATGTTATCTTGTAGTTTAGGTAAAATAAATAATATTTTGTCATTATTACTGCCAAATCCTAAATTTTTATAATTAGATATCTTGTCTCTTTGGTTTATCCATTTTTCTGTAAACCTTAATGAGCCAATTTTTATTATTTTATTTTGGTGTACATTATTAAATCTTAAAATTTCCTCAGCTCTATTATTTTCAGCAATGCAAAAATCATTTTCATAAATGTGTCCAAAATTCTCGTTATTTAAAATTTTAATATTAAAGTCAGAAAATGTTCTAGACTTATTTTTCCATAACCAAACCCAATGTGGAACATTTATGGATATACTTTTATTGATGTTAATTTTTTCCTTTATTTTTTTTATGTTTTTGAATTTATCCTCTGAATAATCAAAAAAGTTAATAGTTTTTTTATTATTAGAAAAATTTTCAAAATATAAAATTAAATGTTTATTTGTTATATAGACATTTAAAAATGACAAATAAGAATATAATTTATTTAA
>MDSZ01190696.1_pt1 | contig 15394 bp, 18 predicted proteins | sample 811201 | NCBI WGS metagenome assembly MDSZ01 (sample SAMN05326647, study PRJNA326480) | marine metagenome | isolation source: seawater | place: Indian Ocean: North | collected 2010
ATAATGATAATGATAATGATAGTGATAGTGATAATGAAAGCGATATAAGTGAAAAATTAGAAATAGTTCCAAATGAATCATCTGATTTAGAATATAGAATTAATACTATTAATAGAAATATGAATCTTATAATAAAAAAAATGAATGAGAGTAATTTATTTGACGAAGAGTCACAAGATAATATTTATGATATAATTTTATTTATACTATTTGGAATTTTCATAATATTTGTTTTAGATACAATTTATAGATTTGGTAAAAAATCAAAAATTTAATTTTTTTTTAGAAAATCTAGGGTTGAAATATCATATAAAAAATCATCTTTTGGTGTTATATTATCAACTTTCTTATATGATACATCTGGTGTTTCTTTTACTTCTTTATTTTTTTTCTTATATTCAATTGAGTTAGTTCTATTAAACCATGAAATATAAATCAGATTAGGATGTGTATACACAACATAAAATCCATTTTTAGTTAAAGTTTGTACAAGATATATAATACATTCATTAACATTATAAATTGGTATACCAAAAATAATATTTGGAACTATATAAAAACAAAATGTATTATTAATTGGTTTTTTAGAAATTGTTTTTATTCTTTCATGACATTTTAATAAAACCTTTTCATAGGTGCATATTCTTTCTTTTTGTCTTTTTTCATTTATTCTATGTAACTCATTAATATTAATCATTGACATTTTTATTATATAAAATATTAAAATAAATAAATTATATATAATTTTACAGATGCAAAATAATAAAAATGATATTGAAAATTTATATTTAGATTCCGGAGGTATATATGGTTTTACAATATGTGGAAGTTTACAATGCCTACAAGAAAAAGGTATTCTTAAAAATATTAAAAATATATTAGGTTGTTCTGTTGGAGGTATATTAGGATTATTCCTTGCATTAGGTTATAGTTCTGAGGAAATTTTTAATATTTCCTACTATTTAGATTTAAAAAAAATAATTAATATAAAAAAAAATAATTTTCTAAATATATACAAAAATTATGGTTTTGATGATGGTAAAAAATTAGAAAATATATTTAAAATTTTGATTAAAAATAAAACAAATAATGAAAATTTAACATTTAAAGAATTATATGATTATAATAAAAAAACACTAATAATTATTGGAAATAATATTAATAAAAGAAGATATGAAATATTTAATAAAGATAACTCACCTAATATGGAATTATGGAAAGCAGTAAGAATTACTTGTTCATTACCATTAATATTTAAACCATATAAATATAATAATTTTTATTATGTAGATGGAGGAAATAGTTGTAATAATACAAATTATTTTAAAAATAAAAATAAGACTATTGGTATTATGTTAGAAAGAGGTGAGATAGGTAATTTTAAAATTGAGTCTTTTGAAGAATATCTTACAAATTTATTTTATTCTCCATTAAAATCCTTAAAGTTTTATAATTATATTAAAGATAATTGTATAGAAATAGACACTCATTCTCAATCTATTTCTTTTGTAAATTTTAGTATATCAAATAAAAATAAAATTTCTTTATATGAATTTGGTTATAATCAAACACAAGAACAGATTAAAGAAATCTTAAAAAATATAAATTCAAATAAAAGTTCATTTAGAAATATAGGAACACAAACTGATTAATTTATTAACAATTAGATTTTACAAAATCAACCATCGCATCTGCTTTTCGTTCACCATTATAATCTAATGTTTGACTGTTAGATATTAATTTAATAGTTGGAAATCCCTGAATATTATTATCTTCCGCAGTTTGTTTCTCTACATTAGTTCCTTCACAATTACATGCATTTACTTTTACTTTTTTACCGTTAATAGTCTTATTATTTAATTTATTTACAACTTTTGCAAATTCTGGTTTTGCACTTACACAGTGTGGGCACCAATCAACATAGAATAATACTAATACAACTTCATTTTCTTTTGGATCCACTTTATCTACTAAATTATTTAAACTTTCTGCATTTTCAAAACCTTCTTTAATTCCTAAAACATTATTTAATATGCCATTCTTTCTTAATAAAAAATATACACCAACTAAAATTAAAACTACTACTACTACTAAAACAATAACTTTTTGGTTATTTTGCATTTTTTTGACAACACGTGCAGATTTCATAATTTTATACTTATTATTTAGATTTTTTTTTTTTCAAAATTAATTAATTTTTCACATAATTCCCAATCTTTAATTGAATCAATATCATATACCTCATTTTCATCCATTAAATATCCATAAATTTTATCACCAGATATAACATTATTTTTTAAAATTTCCGTTTTAATTATATCTATATATCCATTATGTAAATATACTTGTGGTAGTAATTGTCTACATTCATTAAATGGTTCAATATATTTTTTATTATTAATATCTATATTTTTAAATAATGGTTTTAAATTATTGTTTACTAATGTGTACATTTTAAAAGGTGATTTATTAAATTTAACTACTGTTCTTAAACTATCATAATTATTATAATTTTCTATAAATTTTTTTAGACAGTCATCTAATATAGATTTTTTTCTTAATGGATATGTTGGTCTTAATTGTAAAATTATATCTGGATAATAATTTTCTTTTTTTAATCTATTAACTGTATATATAATAAATTCTTTATCAATACTTAAATCTTCTGATATTTCTTTTGGTCTTAAAAATGGAACTTCCGCACCATATTTTTTCGCTATTTTTGCATATTGAAGAGAATCAGTAGATACTATAATTCTCATATTATCAATATAAGAACTACTCTTAGCATGTTCAATTGACCAAACTAATAATGGTTTTTTATTAAATAATTTGATATTTTTATCTTTAATACCCTTAGAACCACTTCTAGCTGGTATAATACATAATATTTTCATTTAAATATTATATAATTATAAAATAAATAAATGAAATAAATGCAGATAGGTTATTATTAATTTTTAAATATAATTCAAAAATCTTTACAAAAAATAATCATTTATAAATTTAATAATTTTTTCTTTATTATGTCTTATATCATTTTCAATTAACCATACAGCTTTACTATTATTTTGAATATAAATATTTCCAAATTCTTTTAATTTTTTACAATAATTCCAATGTTCACAAATAATATTTTTTGATATATTACTATTAACTACTTCTTTCGGTTTTATAAACTTCCAAGGGAGAGAAGTTAGTAAATCTTTTCTAATTAAACCTAAACCACCAAAACAAGTATCAACAGAAGCAAATTCATCATTTGTATTATTATCTTTCTGCATTATCTCAAAAGTTAGACTTGGAGATGTTTTAGTATAAAAATATTTTCCATAATTATAAGCTAAAATATCAAAATAATATTTATAATTATTATCATTTATATTATAATAGGTAGTAAATGGTGTTAACAAAACAGCATCATTTTTTTTTTTTGATAAATCAAATAATTTTCTTATTGTATTGCTTTTAAATAATATATTTGTATCTAACATCAAAACAAATTTACTATTATTATTCGATTCTTCTTTTTTATAAAATTCAATTAAACTATTTCTTGCATTACATATATTGAGATATCTATTCAAATAAGTTTTAGTGTATTCACTATGAACTTTTATATTATCATATTTTTTTTCTAAATTTAATAAAATTTCTGCTGTCTTATCAGTAGAATTATTTTCATAAATATAAAATGTTGGATTAAATTCTAACAAAGTTAGATAAATTTTAGGAAATATATTTTCAAAATAAAAGACATTATTTTTGCAGATTAACAAAACATCAATAGTCATTATTACTAGAAATAGATTAATATTTTAGTTTTTTACCTAACCATTGTTCAATGTTATTTACACAATACCAAAATTGATGACCTCCAAAAGTGTTATCATTATAATATTTTTCAATAGAAAATAAAGTAGCGATAGGAAAAGTAGGTAATAATCCTATATTAAATTGTCTCATTATATTTGTTATTTGTAAATCTTCTAATAATTTTTCTTCTATCAAATAAAAAATATATAATTCTTTATTTTCAAAATATTTTTCCCCATATTTATCAATAATTTTTGGTTTATATTTTTTTAATAACTTAGAATTTCTAATTAATTGTTCTTTGTTTGGATCAAAGTATTTTTCACATATTTCTATCATTATATTTTTGGTTCTAAGACTTAACCCGCCATTACCTACATCTTTATTTGCAAATGGAGCACCTACATAATCATATTTTAAAAAATGTTTAGATAAACTTTGTAAAATTATTGTATCTTCTTGATAAATTAAAATCTTTTCACCAGTAAACATTTTATAAAATGAACTATCTAATAACATAATACTATATTCTTCTCTACTTATATTATCAATATCTTTTTTAATAATTTTAATATCTCTATTTATAACACGTTTTAAATTATTAAAAAAATCATAGTTTAAATTTCCACATATAATTGTAAAAGACCATTCAGAACCTAATTTAAAGATACTATTTTTCAATATAAATGATAAATGTGGTAACATTCTAAATTCTATTAATACTGCTTCTAAATTTTTATTCTGTTTAATTATTGGTAATGTAGGAATACAATTATCTTTTTTAAGACAATAAGAAATAAAATCTTGTTTTTTTGAATTAAACAATTCCATATTAAAAATAAAATAAAATTATTATAAAAATAAATCTGAATATTAATTAATAAAATTTTTTAAATATTTTTCAATATAATCATGAAAATAAGAACTCAAAATTATTTTACTGTCTAAGAATTCTATATTAAAATTGTTATTTATATAATATTCTATAAATATATTATAATATATATCAATTTCATTTTTACTAATTTTTATAAAAAAAATATTTTTAAATAAATTGATTAAATATTCTTTATAAATTGTTTTTTTTTCATTTAAAAAAATTTCTAATTTTGTATCAGAATAATTATTATATCGATAAAAATTGTATAATTTTACTAAAATATCTTTATGAATATTATTAGAGTTTTTCAATTCTAAAATATTTAATAATTTATCTTCTAATATATCATAATTATTTTTCATAAAATATTTATATTCTTCACTTTGACAAATAATAGTATTTATCAATTTAAAACTTTTTCCTCTATTATTATAAATTTCTTTTCTAGTAGGATTACGATTCAATAAGTATAAATATAATTTATCCATATTATTAAAAAATTAAAAAAAAAAAAATTTAAATTTTATTCAAATAGCATATCTTAATGTAAATTCTCTTGCTTTATTATTATATTCATCTTTTTGATTAATGTACATATCAGCAATACTTTTAACTAATGGATCATTAGGATTAGGATCCGTTAGTAAAGAACTAATTGATAATAATAACTTAGTAATAGTTAGTGCAGGACTCCAATTTACATTTAACACATCTAAACAAATACTTCCATGTGAATTTATATTTGGATGAAATATTCTTGTTGTAAATTTTACTTTTGGAGGTTTAAAAGGATATCTATCTCCAAAAATAATATTTAATCTAAATACACCTCCAGCATATGGAGAATCACTTGGTCCTAAGATTGTTGCACTCCATTCAAATAAATTATTCAAATCAACTGGTCCTGCACTACAATTTGATGGTGGTTCTTTACTAATTTCCTCCAATTCTTTTTTTATTCTTTTTAATGCTTTCGTCATATTTAATTATTATTTTTATTTATAATTATTAGTTTAAATAATTAATTTTTTAATAAATTACTTCTACCTTTTACTAAATCTTTTATCTCATAGAATATAATTAAATATAATAAAAAGAAAGCAGCAATTACTAATGAACTTACCCTTGCTGAATGTTCATTAAAAGACATAATATATCTAAATACAATATATAATAGAAGTCCTACAATTATTGAATGTAAAAGATGTATCAAAGGATCATTTAACATTTTTAATATATATATATATAATACAAATATATTTTAGGAAATCGATAATAAGATATTATAAAATATTATTTATAAATTTAATTAAAAGGTAAACTCCTATTCATTTTTAAAGATAATTTAAATAAATCGGAATTAGGAGAAAATATCAATAATTTTTGATTACAAATATTAAAATAATTTTCTATTGTATTCTTTTTAATTTTATATTTTAAATTTAAAATTTTAAAATGTAAATTTGTATTAGTAAAGTCTTTTAATTTTCTATATTTAAAATACTGAAAAATATTCCACGAAATTTCAAAATTATATCTACATTTAAAATATTCTTCAAATTTTATTTTTTCTTTATTATTTTCTATATGAAATAAATGTGTTAAGTAGCATATAATTGAAAATATATAATTTATTTCTAGATCTATATTTATTAATTCTCTTAAAATTTTTTTCATTATTTTATATTTTCCTTCTTGTTCTTTAAAATTTAATTTTAATTTTTTATTATGTTTTAAATTTTTATTCTGTAAAAATATTATTGATTTTAATATTTTGAAAAAAATTAGATAATTCTTTTTATATTTAGGTTTTAAATTAAATATTTCAAATTGTATATTTGGCACTAACTTTTCTTCATTTTGATAAATTTTTTTAATTTGTATATATAATTTTTTGATTTTTATTAAATCATTTTGGGGTATTACATAGTTTAATGAACATATTCTAATAATATAATTTGATATATTAATTGAATTTATAGAATCAAGCGTTTTATCAAATTTTAAAATATTTAAATTTGTTACTGTTTTTCTTCTTTCTTCCCTAAATTTTAATAAGTCTATTTGACTTTTACTACCTTCTAATTGAATATTAGAAAAAACATTAAAATTTATTACTAAATCTAATAATTTTTTATAATCATTTTTTGATATATATTTTTTATGAACAAAATATGATAAATATTTTTCTAAATTTGTATTTTTTATTTTTAAATGTATATGCCAATCATAAGGATTTTTTGATTTATGAAAATAAGTTTTATGTTCTAAATCTTCTTCATAAATATATATTGTATTCCAATCTATTAATTGTTTATCATTTCCAAAAATAATACTTCTATAAGGATAATATATTGTAATAATTAAAGATAAATTACTATACTTAGTTAATCTAATTGCATATAATGATGATGTTTGTTCTTTTATAAAATATGTAAAATCTTTTGCTAATATTTTAGTATTTAATTTTTTTTTATTTTTTAAAAATATTTTTTCATTAGATGCGATAAATTCATTTGAATTATTTTTTAGTATATCTGACATATATAAATTATGGATATATATATTTTTTGAATAGATATCAAAAAATAAAATTTTTTAGAAAAATTATTTTATAAAACTAAATATATGAATCAATTATTAAAATTTAAAGATCCAAAAATATATAATATAATTAAAAAAGAATTTAATAGACAAAAAAGAGGCTTAGAATTAATTGCATCTGAAAATTTTACATCAAAAGCAGTTATGGAATGTTTAGGATCAATTTTAACTAATAAATATTCAGAAGGATTGCCTAAAAAAAGATATTATGGTGGTTGTGAAGTAATTGATGAGTTAGAAACATTATGTCAAGATAGAGCACTTAATGCTTTTAAACTAAATAAGAAAGATTGGGGTGTAAATGTTCAACCATATTCTGGTAGTCCTGCAAATTTAGCTGTATATAATGGTTTATTAAAACCACATGATAGAATTATGGGTTTAGATTTACCTTCTGGTGGACATCTAACTCATGGTTTTTATACTGATAAAAAAAAAATATCTGCTACATCTGTATATTATGAATCTCTACCATATTCTATAAAAGAAGATGGTTATATTGATTATGATAAATTAGAAGAACTAGCATCAATTTTTAAACCTAAATTAATAATATGTGGTGCTAGTGCATATCCTAGAGATTTAGATTATTTAAGATTTAGAAAAATAGCTGATTTAAATAATTCATATTTAATGTGTGATATGGCTCACATAAGTGGTTTTGTTGTAACACAAGAAATGAATAATCCTTTTGAATATTGTGATGTTATAACATCTACAACACATAAAACTTTAAGAGGTCCACGTTCAGGAATGATATTTTATAAAAAAGAATTAGAAGAAAGTATAAATTTTAGTGTATTTCCAGGATTACAAGGTGGTCCACATCAACATCAGATAGCAGGTTTAGCAGTTCAATTATTAGAAGTTACTAATCCTGAATTCAAAGATTATATAAAACAAGTAAAAAAAAATACTAATATTTTATGTAATTATTTATTAAAAAAAAAATATAATATTTCAACTGGTGGTTCAGATAATCATATTATCTTAATTGATTTAAGAAATTTAGGTCTAACTGGAAGTAAAGTTGAAAAATTATGTGAAAAAGTAGATATTTCTTTAAATAAGAATTCTGTTTTTGGTGATAAATCTGCTATTTCACCAGGAGGAATTAGAATAGGAACATCAGCTTTAACTACAAGAGGTTTAAAGGAAGATGATTTTTTAATTGTAGGTGAATTATTAGATAAATGTATTAATTTATGTTTAAAAATACAAGAAACTGATAGATCTTTAAAAGGATTTATCAAGAATATGGATAATTTTAATGAAGAATTAAATGAAATAAAAAATGAAGTAAATAACTTCTCAGAAAGATTTGATTTTTTAGAAATAGATTATTAAATAAATTAGAATCACCCTTGAATTTGTCTTTGATAATTTTCAATCTCAATAATAATTCTATTTTTACTAAAATCGGGATCATCAAACATTTCTAATATAATTTCTTCCGTAGATGTTTTTAATGTAAAATTTTTATCATAATCTGGAAAATTTTTTCTCATAGTTCCTCTAATATATTTTTTTAAATCTTGTTCTTTTTCTTCATATAATTCATTTACAACATTTGGTATTTTATCTGGTTCAATTTTATTTAACTTATTTTCTTCTAAATATTTATTATAATGCACTTTTACAAAATGAAATGTAATATTTCTTATAGTATTAGGTAAATTGAATCCTTTATTATTAACTTCTTTAACAGTTTCTTTATTAAGCTGATTAACATATCCTGACATTTTTGTATTATAGTTTATAAAATAAAATAATTTTATAATTTTATCTTATCTTTATTTATAACTTAAACTTAATAATTTAAGTATTAATATATTTTGTAATATTATGAATTTAAATAAAATAAATAATTTTATATATGATAGATTTTTATGGATAAAAAATGCATTTAATTTTTTAAATTTAATTTTTATTATTATGAGAAATGATATTAATTCATTTAATGATAAAGAATTAGATATATTACAAAAAAAAATAATTAATAATGGTCCAATCTCATTAAAATTTATGCAATGGTATATAACAAAAAAAAATGTTGATAATACTGATGGGCAATATGATAGAATTATTAACAAATTTGAAGATATATTCGAAAATTGTCCTTTTCATAAATTAGAAGAGTCGATGGAAATTTTTCATAATAACTTTAATTCAGATATTTCAAATTATATTCAAATGGATACAATTGAAGAAATTGGTTCTGGTAGTATTGGTCAGGTATATAAAGCTCGGTTGATAACTGGTGAAGAAATTGCTATAAAAATTAAACATCCTAATATTAGAAATATAACAAATGGTCAATTATATATAATTAATTCATTAATATATTTTCAAAAAATAAAATTTTTTAAAGATTTATTTAATTTACATGTAGATATTGAAGAATTTATGTATAATTTATTATTACAATTAGATTTTACTAATGAAGTTTTTAATACTTTAAAATTTGAAAAATATTTTTCAAATAATGATTTAGTTGTGATACCAAAAGTTTTATATTATTCTAAAGATATTATAATTTCTAAATATGAAAATGGCGAAGATTATGACACTTTGCCTTTATATCAAAAAGGAAAAGTAGGATTAAATTTTTACTGCATGTTACTTAAAATGAATTTATTTTTAGATTTTATTCATGGTGATTTACATAAAAAAAATTGGAAGGTTCAAAAAATAGATAATTCTAAAGAATATAGAATTATTTTATATGATTTTGGAATTGTATTTAGCACAAATAATGTAGAAAAAAATAAAGTTTTATGGCATTCATTTGAATGTAATTCAGTCGAGGGTTTATTAGAGGTTTTACCTTCAATGATAAAAAATAATAATTCTAATACTGAAATAAAAATAACAAAAGAAATTGAAAAAAATATAGAAAATATTTTTTCTGAAACATATAATACATCTGTTGTTTTAAATAATTTAGTTAAATGTTTAGAAAGAGAAAATATGTATATAAATAGAATTTTTTTAAATATATTAATTATAATTACTCTAGTAGAAAAAATATTTAAAGAAATCGATTTTGTAAATAGATATGATCCTCCAGATATTGATAAAAGGTTAAGAAATAATGCATCTAAATATGGTGATGTTTATGCTTTTAGTAAAAAATATCATTTTTACGATGATGTTACTAAATATGTAAAAAATCAATATGAAAGTTATCAAATAAAATCAATGTTTCAAAATTATAATAATAGGTTAGTATTAGATGATCCATTAGAATTAGGTGATCCATTAGAATTAGATGATCCATTAGAATTAGATGATCCATTAGAATTAGATAATCCATTAGAATTAGAGAAAAATAAGATTGAAAAAAAATTAATAGTTTTATAAGCGTTAGGATTTTATTATCAAATATAAAATTATAACTGCTAATATAAATGTAAGGAAAAATATAACTGATGTTACTAATATATAAGGATATAATCTATGAAATGTGTAATCAATTAGAGGGTTTATAATATTTATTTTCATTTTTTCAATATTTTCTTCTTTTTTAATTTCCTGAAAAAAATATTCTGTTAATTCGTCACTTAGTTTATTAATTAACATATTAATTTATTGAATAAAAATTTTATTATTTTTAGAACAAATTTTGCGTTTTAATAAAACAAAAAAAAAAATAAATAATTTTAAATGCAAGTTATTGATTATAAAAAAATAAATATTGAAAATATAATATTTAAAGATCCTATTACAGTAAGTAAGGGTTGTAAAATAGTAAAAACTTATTATAATCATAATAATGAGGAAATACCTATTTATATTCAAACACCAAAATTAAGGAATATTAGTGAATTAAATATTAGTGATTTAATTACTTTTATAGAATTAGAATTGGATAAAAAACATATAAATTTTTATGAATTCATTAATAATATTGATGATAAAAATATTTCACAAACTCATCTTAATAGTGAAAATTGGTTTAACAAAAAATTACCAATGGATGTAATAGATGATTTTTATAAAACTAATATTAAGATGAAGAACTTCAATAAATCACCAATAATGAAACTTAAAATTCAACTAGATAATGAAAAGAATACAAATTGTGATATATTTGGAGAAGATTTAACACCAATAAAAATATCAGAAGTAAAAAAAAATATGGACATAATTTGCATTTTAGAATTACAAGGTATAAAATTTTATAATCAAAAATTTGAAACAGAATGGAATATTATTCAATTGAGAACATATAGAAATAAATCTTATTCACAAAAATGTTTAATAAATGAATCATTTTTATCTGATAATGAAGAAGAAATTGATTTAAATGATAAATTAAATAATAATAATGAAGAAAATTTAAATACTACAATTAAAAATGAAAATAAAATTAAAAATATTGAGATAAAAGAAAATAAAGATACAGAAAAAACCATCAATGAAATAATAAAACTTAATTCTTCTAAGGAAAATTTAAAAATAAATATTTCAAAAAAAGAAGATGTAGAAAATAAAAATAAAGATGATGTAAAAGATTTTTTGAACGATGAAGAAAATTTGGAAGAACAAAATAACTTAACTAAAAATTTAATAATAGATAATAATTGCACAATTAGTAATGAAGAGAATAATGAAGAGAATAATAATGAAAAAATATATGATAGTTATTCTGAAAATGAAACTGATAATGAATCTAATGCAGATAGTGAATTGAGTGATATATTTTCTGATAATTTTAGTGATGAAGAAGAAATTTGTAACGGATTAGAAAATAATTTACAAGAAATAAATTTCAGTGATAGTGATAATGAAGATCATCTGAATAATACTATTATTGAAGAAAAAGATTTAAGTGAAAATGTAATAAGAGAAAATATTAATAAAGAATACGAAAATAAAAGTATTTCAGAATTATTAGAAGAAATCAATAAATTAAAAAAAATTGCGAATGAAAAAGATGAACAAGTAAAAAAATTAAAGAATAAATATAAAAACTTATATTGTGAATTAAATTTATAATTTTATTATTTTTTTTTTATTTTTATTTTATTTTACTAAAATTATTATATTATATGTATATATACAATAAATGCAAAATAACGATATAGCTAGATTAGGATTAATTATAATAGCAGCAGTAGTTTTTATTTACTTAATTTATACATATAATAATGGAGATAATGGAAATAATGGTAATCAAGTTTTAGTGGAGAATTCACAAGAAAATTCAAATATTTCCGGTAATGAAATTGAAGGTTTCTATGCTGATGGTGAACAAACAGAAAATGCACCAAATGTAAATGAAAGTGAAAATGTTGCTGAAAATTTAAGCGAAAACGAAAGTGAAGAAGAACCACTTCCATCAGAGGGTGAAGGAAATGAAAATGAAACTTTTAAAACAGTAGAGCAGCAAGAAAATGACCAAGAAGAATTAGTCAATAATGCAAATAATAATCAAAATAATAATAGATTACCTAATGAGTGTTATCCAAAAGATACCTTAACACCACAAGATTTACTTCCTCAGGATTCAAATAGCACTTGGGCACAAACTGTTCCTGCTGGTCAAGGAAGTTTAGGCGATCAAAATTTCTTAAATGCTGGTTTTCATGTTGGTATTAATACAGTAGGTCAAAGTTTAAGAAATGCAAATCTTCAATTAAGATCTGAACCACCAAATCCACAAGTTAAAGTTTCACCATGGTTACAGACAACTATTGACCCAGATGTAAATAGAAAAGCATTTGAAATAGGTGAGGCTTAAAAATAAATTCTTCTTTTAATATAATTTAATAATATAATGAATAAAACTGAAAAAGTATTTATTATTATAGGTTTTTTAATTTTTTTAATTTACTTATTACATTATTTTGATTTAAACAAATTAATTAAAAATATTCTTTTACTTACAAATAAAGAACACTTTTCAAATAATTTTTTTAGACCTAATAAACTATTCAAACATAATGGAAAAATATATTTATTAGATAATAGAGAAATTTTAGAAAATAATATTAATCCACTTATATTTAATTCTTATCAAGATTATCAAAAATATTTATTATCCTTAGAAGAAAATGTGAAAAATAATTTACATATAATAATAGATAAAAAAAAAGAGAATATACAAGATATAAAAGAATCAAATATTCCAAAATTAAAATTTAATTTTATTAATAAAAAGAAAAATTCAGTAGATAGATTTAATAAACAAAAGAAATGTAGTGATAGACAAACATTATGCTCTTTTGATACAGATAATAACTTTACAAAAGCATTTAATCAAAATCATTTGAGAAAAATTCAAAATGATATGTCATTAAATGAAAAAAAAAATTTGAAAAATGATATAGAAAAATTTAATTTATTTAATACTAAAAATTTAAAAAAATATCAAAATAAAAATTGTTCTAAAAGAATTCTTAATGATAAACAATGTAATGATATCAAAAAAGTTTTATACAAATCTAATAAATTAAATAAAATATGTTATGAAGATAAAGAAAAAAGTTCTCTATGTAAAAAACATAAAGTATATTCAGATAATTTACCATATATAAAAAAAGATTGTTTAAATGAGAATAACATTTTTGAAAAATGTTTGTTAGAAGATTTTTTTAGAGAAAATATTATACCCTTTACTTAATAAAAAAATATTAATTTATAGTAAATGAACCTAAAAATGAATAAAGTTAATTATTTTACATGTGCATTATGTTTTTTGTTAATTATAGTAATTTTATTAAGTCAAAAAACAATTAATAATGATATGTTATTTTATTTCCTTATAATTGTTTCTTTACTTATAATTATTAGTTGTTTACTAGATTTAAGTGGAAAAAATTATGAATATATTACTAAAATATTTGAAACATTCAATAATATGAATTTAGAAAATAAAAAAATTTGTTATGAAAGAAATAAAGAATATTTAGACTACAAAGATAAAATTAATATTAGATTAAAAAATTTTATAAAATTAGAAGAAAGTAATAGAAAAAATGAAAAATATGAAGATGAAGATAGAAAAATAGTAGAATTAAATAAAATGAATGATGAGTATTTAGTTAATGGTGAATCTTTTTAATCCTTTTTTTTTTTATTTAATAAAAAATATATTATTGTATAATAATATATTGAATGAATCTTAAAACTAAATTATTAGTTGTTTTAAGCATTATAGTTCTATGTTTAGTTATTAAATATAGACATGATATAAAAAATATTATTTTTAAAAAGGATAACTTTCTAAGTAATCAATCAAATTTATTTCCATCTCCAAGTGATTCAAATAGTAGAAATATAATTATTAAATTTGACTTAAACTCAATTTATATGAAAAATAAAATAGGTAAACAAATTATAGATTACTTTGATGGTATTAATTCAAAAGGAAATGATAATTTAAATATATTTAAAAATAATATTTTGGCTGAATATAATTCAAATATAAAAGAACTTCATGCAATTAATGAAATTAAAAATAAATTTTATAATCAGAGTAATATTGATACATCATATTATATTAAATTAAATATTTCAATTGTTGATAAAAAAAATAACGATAAAATTTATAATTATAATAATATATCTTTTAAAAATAATATTATTCTAAAAGATTCATATACTTTATTACAAGATATATTTGATGAAAATAAATTATATTTTAGTATCAATCAAAATGAATTAAATGATGATATCAAGAATACACCATTTAAATTTGTTAAACTTTATAGTAGTTCTGTTTCAACTAATAATAATGATCAATCTCTCATAGATTATATAAAAAATGAATTAAGATTTAGACATGATAGCACTACAAATCAAGATGTTATAAATTATATTAGAAATCTACCAGAACCAGAAAGAATAAATTTATTAAGTCAATTTAACACTAGTTATTATAATGATGAATTTTTCAATAGTAATCAAACTTTATCTATCACAAATAGTTTAGCATCAAATGGAACTAGTAATATAAATCCTGTTGAAGAAGGAAGAAGAGGAAGAGGAGGAGGAAGAGGAAGAAGAGGAGCAAGAGGTAGAGGAAGAGCTGGAAGAGGAAGAAGAGGAAGAGGAAGAGGAGGAAGAGGAGCAAGAGAAGAAGAAACA
>MDSZ01009295.1_pt1 | contig 15393 bp, 11 predicted proteins | sample 811201 | NCBI WGS metagenome assembly MDSZ01 (sample SAMN05326647, study PRJNA326480) | marine metagenome | isolation source: seawater | place: Indian Ocean: North | collected 2010
GGATGCTGGTCAAATTATTGCTAGTTTCAAATGCAACATTTCAGAAAATGATACTAAAATTTCACTTGAGAGAAAGTTAACTGAAATATCAATTGAAAAACTTAATGAAGTGTTAATAAATGTAGAGTCAAATAACATTACTCTTTTATTACAAGATGACGGCGCTGCTAGCTATTGTAAAAAAATTAATAAGGCTGATGGGATGATAAACTTTGATCGATCCAGCAAATTAATTTATGACACTTTTAGAGCATATAAAGAATGGCCTGAGACAACATTTGAATATAAGAATAAATTAATAAAAATTCATGGTTTACATATTTCCAGCAAGCAAAGTGAAGGTGATCCTGGTACTATAGCTTTATTTGATAAAACAGGAATATACGTAAATACAATAGACAAAATGATAGTAATTACTAACTTACAGTTTCCTGACAAAAAAATAATCTCATCAATTGATGCTTTTAATTCCTACAAAGATTTTTTCTCTTACAAAAAAATTTATACATAACTCTTTTAATTCACACAAAAGAGGTTTAATTTACACACTATGAAAGTGCTAATATTGGGTGCTGGTCGTGTAGGGGGAAATCTTGCCAGAGCTCTTGTAAACAATAATTACGACGTGGCTATTGTTGATCAAGATAAAAATGCTTTGGGGCCTCTTGAGGAAAAGCTTGACATCATGACTATTGAAGGCCATGCCTCACACCCACTATCAATTAAAAAATCAGGGGCGGATGAATCTACAACTGTAATAGCAGTAACTTCAAATGATGAGGTAAATATAATTGCCTGTCAGATTGCTAAAAAGTTATTTAAAGTAAAAAAAACAATCTGTAGAATCACTGATTCCTCCTATGGTGCCGATATTGATGTTTTAAGTGAAAATACAATTGATATTATTATTAGTCCTGAAAATGAGGTCAAAAATCATCTTAAAGATCTAATAACTCATCCTGGCGCAGATCAAATTGAAAAATTCGCCGATGGAAAAGTAAATTTAGTAAGTGTTAAAGCTAAAAAGAAAGGCAAGCTTGTTGGCCGTGAGTTAAAAGGAATTAAAGATGATATGCCAGAAACCAATGCTTTTGTAGCATCTATATATCGAAAAGGTAAGCCCTTTATTCCGTCAGGCGATACAGTTATTAAAGAAAATGACGAAGTCTATTTTATTTCATCTGAAGAGAATACAAATCAAATAGTTGATGAGTTTAGAGATCATGAAGAAAGTTATTCAAGGGTAATGATTGTTGGTGGAGGGAAAATTGGTTATTCACTGGCAAAAGAAATTGAGAATGAATACAAAACAAAGTTAATTGAGGCAGACGAAGAAAAATGCACTAACTTATCAAAAAAACTAGATAAGACTATTGTTCTTCATGGATCAGCTACTGATGAGGGCCTTTTAAAAAGTGAGAGCATATCAAATATAGATATTTTTTGTGCGTTAACTGATGATGATGAGACAAACTTAATGTCCTCTCTTCTGGCAAAAAAAATGGGTGCTAAAAAAACGATGATTATTCTTAACAACCCGTCATATCTTGGACTTGTTCCTGGTTTTATAGATATATATATTGCTCCATACAGATTAACCGTATCATCTGTTTTGCAGGACTTAAGAGATAGTGATGTTGCACAAGATGTTATGCTAAAAATGGATACTGGGGCTGAAGCAATAGAGGGTATTGTTCATGCGAATGAATATACTTCATCTTTATTTGGAAGATCAATTAAAGAGATAAGTCTGCCTGAGGGTTCGTCGATAGGAGCTGTAATTAGGCATGGAGAACTAATAATGCCTGAATCTGATGTAGAGTTATGCTTAAATGATCACCTCATAATATTTTTAGCTAATAAGGATATGATGTCCGAGGTTGAGGTTTTATTCAAAACGAATCAATGAACCTAAAGTCTATAGTTAATTTATTTAGTATATTGGTTTTATTTTTTAGCCTTTCATATATTTTCCCAATTATTGTTTCATTGATATTTGATGATGGAGCTACTTATTTATTCTTGTATACCTTAATTAGTGTTAGCTTAATAGGTTTTGCCGGCCTTGCTGCTACAAGAAAAGTAGACAATGAGCTGTCTCAAAAAGATGGGTTTTTAATTATTGTAATGTTTTGGATTGTCTTATGTTTTGCAGGATCGATTCCTTTTTATCTTAGTGGTATGAATGCGATTGATTCTATATTTGAGTCAATGTCAGGCATAACAACTACAGGCGCTACAGTAATATCAAATTTAGAAGCACTTCCTGAATCTTTATTATTTTATAGACAACTTCTTCAGTGGATGGGTGGTATGGGCCTTATTGTTTTAGCAATTGCGGTAATGCCGCTACTAGGTATCGGTGGAGGTCAAATATATAAGACAGAAATCCCAGGAGCAATGGGCGAACAAAGACTGACTCCAAGAATCAAAGAAACTGCTCAAGTTTTATGGCTAATCTATCTTGGGCTTACAGTGTTATGTGCGATTCTTTATTACTTTGGTGGAATGAGTTCTTTTGATGCTATATCACATGCAATGTCTACTGTTGCAATTGGTGGTTTTTCTACGCACAACGATAGCATTGGTCATTTTAATAGTCTTTCCATAGAAATTATTTGTATAACCTTCATGCTTTTGTCTGCATTTAGTTTTACCTTGCATTACTTTGCAGTATTTAAGAAAAAACCGCTTAAGTACTTTTATGACCCTGAAATTAGATTTTTTATGAGTATTTTGGCTATTATTTTCATAATATGCGCAATAATTTCAAATATAGACAATTATGGTCCAAATATAAGAGAATTAGCGTTTCATAGTGTTTCAATGGTTACAACAACAGGTTTTTCAATATCAGATTCGTCTGAATGGCCATTCTCGATATCATTTATTCTCTTGATAGGTGCTTTCATAGGCGCCTGTGCTGGCTCAGTCGGTGGAGGGGTTAAGTCATGGCGAGTCCTTATAATGATTAATCATGCTCATAAGAACATAATGAGGATTGTTCATCCTAATTCGGTTATATCTCTTAAAATTGGCACAAAGAATGTCGATGATGAGGTTGCAACATCTGTTTGGGGGTTTTTCTCAATATATGTTATCTCTTTTATTATTCTTTTGTTATTTGTCTTAATAACAGGAGTTGATTTTGAATCAGCTTTTTCAGCCGTTGGAGCTTGCCTAAATAACCTTGGTCCTGGTCTAGGAATAGTTTCAGAAAACTATGCAAATATTAACGCAACCAGTAAGGGTGTTTTAGCTTTTGCAATGTTGCTCGGAAGACTAGAAATCTTTACATTGTTAGTTATTTTAACACCAATGTTTTGGAGCAAATAACTATCATAGTTTGTAGGGATCCTTTGGGAAACCAAGGCTTCGCTTAAATCTTTTATACTCCCACGAGTAATCTGAAGGCCTATCATTAATGAAATTTTCAATGTCTTGGTTTATTTGTAGTTTGTGCTTACTATCATCATAAATACTATCAGAACATTGTTTTAGGTAAATGCATATTTTATTATCATGATTTGTCTGAATATAAAAATATATTACAGGGGCTAACGTCTTGACGGCTAGTGATTGTACTAATGTGGTGGAGTAGGCTCCCCTATTAAAAAAATTAATGTGTTCGCCCAAACCTCTTTGTGGAACTTGATCAGCCGCAAAGCATACTATATTTTTGTTTTTTAAAGCATTAAAAATATGTCTCACGCCGGCTATTGTTGTTTCATAACATTTTGAAAATCCGGATTCTCGTCTATCTTTTATAAAATTATTCAATGCTTTGTTTTTCACTTTTTTATATAAGCTATGAGTTGTGTGTTTAGAGTTCATCCAAGACAACAACATATCAACGCTTCTATTGTGAAATGAGACACATATCAAACCATTGTCTTTAAGATTATTTACTAAAAAATTATTTTCTATTCGTAAAATATTTTTGTTAACTTCATGTTCGTTTCTGCCCCAAGTGTATATTGACTCGAAACCAGAAATAATAGACTCTTTTATGCTTAATTTTGATAATAGCTCTAAATCACTCTTATTTCTTTCAGGATAAGCTATTCTAATGTTTGCTATCGTTACTTTATAACTAGAAAAATATTTATAAATTTTCAAAAACAAGTAGAGATCAACTAGAGCAACAAAAAAAGATTTTGGAAAAAGAGATACAAAATAAAAAAGATTTTTCATCGTAATTTTTTGATAATACTTTTATAATCATAGAATATATATTCTTTTAATAAAAGAGTGACTAATATGATGATAGGTTATAGTCATATTAAGATATTATGCAAATTAGTAGACATATGTTTCATTTATCATAGGATTTGATTTGGCAGCAAAAAATATGGAAGAATTAGTAGCTCTTTGTAAAAGAAGGGGCTTTATTTATCAATCTAGTGAGATATACGGTGGCTTACAGGGCATATATGATTATGGGCCACTGGGTGTTGAGCTAAAAAATAATATAAAAAATTCATGGTGGGCTAGCATGGTCTATGAGAATGATAATATTGAAGGCCTAGACTCTGCAATATTAACCAACCCTTTAGTATTAAAGTATTCTGGTCATGAAGAAACGTTCTCAGATCCAATGGTTGATTGTAAGTCTTGTAATCAAAGATATAGAGCTGACCAAGTTCCTAAAGAATGTAAGCCAGAGGATCTTACTGAGCCAAGAATGTTTAACTTAATGTTTAAAACAAATGTTGGGCCGATTGATGATGGTAATAGTTTTGCATATCTTAGGCCAGAAACCGCCCAACAAATATTTACTAACTTTAAAAATGTTATAGATTCAACCTCTAAGAGCATTCCCTTTGGGATAGCACAAATAGGAAAGGCATTTAGAAACGAGATTACACCAAGAAATTTTATTTTTAGAGTTAGAGAGTTTGAACAAATGGAGTTAGAGTATTTTGTTGAACCTGGAAAAGATGAAGAGTGTATTAATTCATGGGTACAAAAAAGACTGGATTGGTGGCAAGACCAAGGTGTACCCACAGAAAGTATTGAGCTTTACGAAGTTCCTAAGAATGAGTTGGCTCATTACTCAAAGCGGACAGTAGATTTAATGTACAATTTTCCACATGGCCTAGAAGAGCTTGAGGGAATTGCCAACAGAACTGATTTTGATCTTGGGTCCCACTCAAAAAAACAAGAAGAATTAGATATAAAGTCCCAAGTTAAAAATAATAAAAATTCTAACTCTAAGCTTGCTGTTCAGAATGAAAATGGGGATTGGTATGTGCCCTATGTTATAGAGCCATCAGCTGGGGTCGAAAGAGGCTTTCTTGCTATACTCAATGAAGCTTTTGAAGAAGAAGATCTGAGTGATGGAAAAAAACGCATAGTTTTGAAGCTTAAATCGCACTTAGCTCCAGTAAAAGCGGCAATAATACCTCTTAAGAAAAATAATGAAGAAATTGTAGAATTATCAAAGAATACTAAAAACTTACTTCAAAATCTTGGTCTTGGAAGGGTTGTTCTTGAAAATACTGGCAATATTGGAAAAGGGTATAGAAGACATGACGAAATAGGAACTCCTATATGCATTACAGTAGATTTTGATTCGCTAGAAGACAATACGGTAACTATTAGAGATAGAGATACTATGGATCAAATTAGGTTAGATATTAGCGAACTTCCTGACTTTTTTTCTAACAAGATTAAGTAAAATTGCTATTTTTAAGAAGTTTATTTTTTAATGTCTTGCTTTATTCTTCTCTAATACCTGTTTCATTATTAATATTGTTGTTATATCCATTTTGTTCAACAAAATATATTCAAAAACTTGCGGCTGCTTGGATAATGTTTATTCTTAGTAGTCTTAGAGTTATTTGTGGTATTTCATGGAAAGTAGAAGGCATTGAAAATCTTCCAAATAAACCATTCATCTTGGTTTCAAACCATCAAAGCGCTTGGGAATCGTTTTTTTTGCAAACACTCAGAATACCTTCAGCAAGTATTGTAAAAAAAGATCTATTATATATTCCTTTTTTTGGATGGGCACTGGCATGCACAAAACCAATTCATCTTAGGAGAAAAAATAAGATAAGAAGTCTTAAGAAAGTTATTTCATCAGGAACTAAAAAATTAAATAATGGATTCTCAATTATAATTTTTCCAGAAGGAACGAGAGCAAAACCCCATGAAGGGTTGAATAAGTTTTCGAATAGCTGTGGTTTGTTATCTGTTGATAACAAAGTTCCAATAATTCCAGTCTGTCATAACTCTGGGCTTTATTGGAAAAATAAGCATTTTAATAAGCACCCAGGACAGGTTATATTAAGAATTGGTGAAGAAATGTATGGAAAAGATCCTAAAGAGCTAACAAATCGGGCTTTTAAATGGATTGAAGATAATTTTAATGAGATCCATTAAATATCCAACTCTTTTACCGAGAGTGCGTTTGCATCAATAAATTCTCGTCTTGGCTCTACATCATCGCCCATAAGAACTTCAAATGATTCGTTCGCTTCTTGAATATCTTTTATATCTACTCTCATCATTCTCCTATTTGAAGGATCCATAGTCGTAGTCCAAAGCTGCTCAGGATTCATTTCACCAAGGCCTTTGTACCTTTGAACCTCTAATCCTCTTGTGCCATTCTTTGAAAGTGATTTAATCGCATCATCTTTTTCTTTTTCATCAGATGCATAAATAAAATCTTTGCCTTTGGTAATCTTATAGAGCGGGGGTAAAGCAATATATACATGACCGTTATCAACAATATCGTACATTTGCCTATAGAAAAAAGTTAGTAATAAGGTTCTTATATGAGAACCATCAACATCAGCATCGGTCATTATAATTATTCTATGGTATCTAAGGTTATTAATATCAAAATCATCTTTCCCTATGCCGCAGCCTAGTGCTTTTATAAGGGTGCCGACCTCTTGAGATCCTAAAACCTTATCAATTCTTGCTTTTTCTACATTTATAATTTTTCCCTTCAGAGGTAGAATTGCCTGATTTTTTCTGTTCCTTCCTTGTTTTGCTGATCCACCTGCAGAATCACCCTCTACAATGTAAATTTCTGATAAGGATGGATCTTTCTCCTGACAATCTGCTAGTTTTCCTGGTAAACCTGCAATTTCTAGTACTCCTTTTCTCCTTGTCATTTCTCTTGCTTTTCTAGCAGCCTCCCTTGCTAGGGCTGCTTCTGAAACTTTAGACACTATGCTCATGGCATCTTTAGGATTTTCTAGAAGAAATTCATTAAAATACTTACTAAATACTGTACTAACAACGCTTTCAACCTCAGAAGATACTAATTTTTCTTTTGTTTGTGATGAAAATTTTGGATCTGGTACTTTAACTGAAATGATTGCAGTAAGCCCTTCTCTTACATCTTCTCCTAGAAGTTCTGTGGGTGTTTTTTTAGCATTTTCTTTTTTTATAAAAGCTTTAAGAACTCTTGTTAAGCTTCCTCTAAAACCGGCGAGGTGTGTTCCCCCGTCTTTTTGTGGGATATTGTTTGTGTAACATAGTACGTTCTCAGAATATGAGTCTGTCCACTGAAGTGATATTTCAACACCAACATCATTTTCTGTAGCTGAGCATTCAAAAATATCAGAAACTTGCTGTTTCCTTCCTCTCAAATGAGTTACATAACTAGATAATCCACCATTATTTTTAAATTTTTTACTTTTGCCGGTTCTCTTATCTTCTACATTTATTGATACGCCAGCGTTTAGAAAAGAAAGCTCTTGAATTCTTTTATGTATTTTCTCTATTTCAAAGTCTATTGATGTAAAGATTTTGTCCGAAGGGAAGAATGTTATCTTAGTCCCTGTTTTGTTCGATTTTTTAAGTTTTTTTAGTTTTGCTGTCGGTTTACCCTCTTTATATTCTTGGAAATATTCACCTCCATCTCTATGAACCTCAAGTATAAGCTTTTTTGATAGAGCATTTACAACGGAAACTCCAACGCCATGAAGTCCACCTGAGACCTTATAACTATTATCATCAAACTTACCCCCCGAATGGAGAGTTGTTAAAATTAGTTGCGCAGCAGATATTCCTTCTTTTTTGTGAACATCAACCGGAATACCTCTTCCGTTATCCTGGACAGTAACAGAGCCATTTTTGTTGATAATTACATTAATATCCGAACAATGGCCTGCCATTGCCTCATCGATGCAATTATCTAAAACCTCGAAAACCATATGATGAAGGCCAGATCCATCATCTGTATCGCCAATGTACATGCCCGGTCTTTTCTTGACCGCCTCTAGGCCTTTTAGAACTTGAATATTGGATGAATCGTACTTGGCGTCACTTGATTTTTTTGCCATTTTTTATCCTAATTGTTCCACGTGGAACTTTTTAAAATCATTGAATTCAGGCTCTATTTTACTACTAAAATGATCATCTATACAGGAAAAGATTACCTGATTTTCATTATATTTAAGCAAATCTATAAATAATTCAAACACCCTATCGTCCAACTCTGATTTTATATCATCAATTATTAATGTTGGGCTTAAGTTGTAATGTTTCTTGAGCACTTCATGTTGTGCGCAAGACCATAATATTGAAAAAAACTTTTGCTCGCCTCTTGATAAAAGTTGGCGTGCGTCAATATTATTAATTAAGAATTTTATATCTGCTTTATGAGGACCTTTTGTTGTGGTTTTTCTATTTATATCAGCCTCAAAGCTTTTATCTAAAGCTTCTTTAAGACCAGTATCAGAATCCCATCCGTTGAAGAAAGAAATATTAATATCTTTAAAAAAATTAAATACGTTATTGGGCTCTAACAATGTTAAGAAATTATTAAATTCAAATAAGGTAAGTTTAAAAAATTCTGATCGCAAATTTGAGATAACATTACCCTCTTTGATAAAAGCATCATTCCAAGCAGAGATCTCTGTTTTTTCTCCTTTTTTTAGTAGGCTATTACGTTGTTTTAAGGATCTATAGAATGAAAACCATGAACTAGAAAAACCATTGTCGGCAATAAATATTGATCTATCAAGAATCTTTCTTCGAAAGTCTGGAGACGCATCAGCAAATGAAAAAGTGTTGTTGTGTATTGGTGAACATGGGAATTCTTTTATAAGCTTGCTTGTGGTAACTTTAGAATTGTTTAACTTAATAGATATAGGCCTATTAATATCTTTTTTTATTTCTACAATGTAGCCTCTTTCCGAATCAAACGCCTTTAAAGAGAAGTTATCAAAATCAAAGTTTATTAAGGTAGATGTGTTAGAGCTTTTAAATGACTTACCGCTTGAAAAAATAAATATTGATTCCAAAATGCTTGTCTTGCCAGATCCATTAGCGCCATAAAAAAAATTAACGCCAGGTGATAGATCTAAATTTAGCTCCTCAAAACATCTAAATCTTTTGATAGAAATCTTAGAAAATGACACTTTAAATAACTAAATTAAAAGGGGCATCACTACATATTTCAAGCTGCTATTATTTGGGTCAATGATTAGGCAGCTCTTATCTGAACCAAAAAAGTTAACATCAACCTGTTCACAATCCAGCGTAGAAAGTATTTCTTGTAAGTAGCTAACATTAAATGCGATATCTACATCTTCACCCGAGTACTTACAGTCTATATTTTCTTCACCCTGCTCTTTCTCTGGGTTGTTTGCAGAAATGTGAAGAGAATTACCTTTTGTGACTATTCTTACGCCTTTATATTTTTCACTTGATAAAACACTAACCCTGCTTAGGCTATCCGAAAATAATTTCTTATTAATTTCAAGCAATGAACTTTCTCCCGATGGAATAACTTGTTGATAGTCGGGAAATTTTCCTTCAATTAATTTACTAACAAATTTAGTTCCTCCAACTTCGACTTTAATAGAGGTTTGAGCTATTTTTATAACAACATTATCTGAATTTTCACCTACAAGCCTCCCTATTTCGTTTATAGATTTTCTTGGGACAATACCGCTTGTTGTTTCGAGAGCAGCTTCATTTAAAGAGGTTGTAGCAAGAGCAAGACGATGTGCGTCCGTTGCTACAGATGTTATGTTTTTGTCATCAATATAAAGAAAAAGGCCGTTGAGGTAATGTCTCCAATCTTGGTTTCCCATTGCGAAGGCGGTTTTTGATATTAATGTTTTGAGGTTTTCTGATGATATGTTCACCTGTGACTGCGAGTCTTCTGTATCAAAGACTGGAAAATCATCGCTTGGTAGTGTAGACAAATTATATTTACCTGAGTTGGTTTCAATTTTTAAATTGTCGCCATCAAGAAAGAAATGAATTTCAGCTAAGTCTGGTAGAAGCCTACAAAGATCGCTTAGTTTTCTAGCTGGTGCTGTTGTTTTGCCTCCGCTTTTAAAATTAGAAATTGTAGACGTAGTTGAAATCTCACTCTCTAGGTCGGTTGCTGTTAGTTTAAGAGATGACTCATCAACCTCAATAAGAACATTCGATATTATTGGCAAGGTTTGTCTTTTTTCAACAACGCCAAGGACGTGATTGAGAGATTTAACAATCTCTTCTTTTAAAATATAAAAGTCCATTAATTTGTTAGTGCCCTGTTAAGGTTTCTATAGTCCTCTTCATGTGATGGGTTTTCTTTTCGAAGATCTATAATTTTTTTGCATGCATGTAAAACCGTGGTGTGATCTCTTCCGTTAAAAGCTTCTCCAATTTCGGGCAGGCTGTGATTGGTTAGCTCTTTGGTTAAAGCCATTGCCATCTGTCTTGGTCTTGTAATTGAGCGACTTCTTCTTTTAGACAACAAATCAGAGAGTTTTATGTTGTAATATTCCGCAACAGTTTTTTGAATGTTTTCAATGCTGACCATTTTTGCTGATATAACAAACAAATCCTTAAGCGCATCTTTAACAAGAGCTAGGTCTATATCTTGGTTTGTAAATCTGGCATTAGCAACAACTCTTTTTAGAGCGCCCTCTAACTCTCTTATATTTGATCTAATTCTTTGAGCAATATAAATAGCACAATCATTTGGAAGAATTACGCCCATTCTGTTTGCTTTGTTTAACAAAACAGCAGCTCTTGTTTCTAGCTCTGGGGGATCAATAACAACCGGTAATCCCCAACCAAGTCTTGATTTTAATCTCTCTTCTAAACCATCTATTTCTTTTGGATACTTGTCACAAGTTAGTATCATTTGGTTGTTTCTATCTAGAAGGGCATTGAATGTATGGAAAAACTCTTCTTGAGACTGCTCTTTACCAGCAAAAAACTGAATATCATCAATCAAGAGTGCGTCTGCATTTCTGTAGTAAGATTTAAACTCGTTCATAGCACCCAACTGAAGTGCTTTTACCATATCAGAAACAAACTTTTCAGAATGAACATAAACAATTCTCTTATCGGGTTCGTTGTTAAGTATCTGGTTGCCAACAGCATGCATTAAGTGAGTTTTACCAAGACCAACACCGCCGTAAATAAAAAGAGGGTTGTAATCACCCTTGGGGTTTGCGGCAACCTGCTTTGCAGCAGCTAATGCAAGATGATTAGACTTACCTTCAACAAAACTATCAAATGTGTAACTCTCAACAAGCTTGATTTCAGAGTTTTTACTAGTGCTTTTATATTTATCAACAAATGTTTCTTTTGTGAGTGTTTTAAAAACCAAACTTATGTTCTTTTTTGAATTTGCCCTAACTAGTTTTTTAATTTCATCTGAGAAGTTTTTTTCTATATAGTTTAAAATAAAGTCGTTTGGGGCTAATAGCTCTAATGTGTTTTCTTCTTGAGTGGCCTTAAGCGGTCTGATCCAGGTGTTGAAGTCCTCTTGTGATAGTTTGTTTTCTAGCTTTTCCGAGCACTTATTCCAAATTTCCAACATAATCTCCTCTTAATTTAGATAGTCTATTAAAAAATTAACAAGATATCTACAGGATAAATGTTAGAATTTTCTGTGGATATCTTGTATATAAAAAGATTTGGTTAATTTATTATTTTTTTGTGTTTTTAAAATTTTAATTAGGATATAATTCTCATCACTTTTTTACCCTATTATTATGAAGAGAACATTTCAACCAAGCAATCTTAAAAGAAAGAGAACCCACGGCTTCCGCGCAAGAATGGCTACGAAAGCTGGCAGGGCTGTTTTGTCCAATAGAAGAAAAAAGGGCAGAAAGGTTCTTAGCGCATAGTTTGTCAAAACCAAAAAATATTAACCCGCCCCTTAAGAGGGTCTTTTCGAGTAAACACTTTAGGGTTTTAAAGAAACCCATCCGATCAAGTGGCTTGGAGATATCTGTTTCAAAAAAATATTTTAAGCTTGCTGTTGAGAGAAATGCCTTTAAGAGAAGAATAAAAGAAATCATCAGAACAAATGAGTGGGGTGATGTTTTGGGCGGTGATTATGTTTTTTCTGTATTTAGGCCTTTTGCAGAGTTATCATATAGCAAAGCAGAAACAGAAATTGCTTTAGCAATAAAAAAAATTACAAAAGAGTAGTTTAAAAATGAATATAAGAAACTTTTATTGGTTGATGGTTGTTGTTCTCTCGGGCGCTTTGTTGTTTGAGTGGACTTCAGAAAGGAAGGCTGCTGCAATTGAAAATCATCTCGTGCTTGCAGACTCTATGGACCTCGTTGGTTTGGGTAGTGGTTATGCCGCCGTTGAAAATGAAGAGCTTTTTGTGGTTGTTTCTGTTGAGACAGGCGCAATTACAGAAACCAGGCTAAAGAAACACCCAGTGGAAAATGTTTCTGGATCTTTGGGTTTTAGGGTTTTTGGGAGCGAATCAGCATTTAATTATTATTTTAAAAGTGGGTTTACTGGAGCGTCACCCTCATACGAGCTTTTAGAATCTGGTAATGGTTTTATAAAGCTCCGCGACAGGTCGTTGGGAATTACTAAGACAGTTTCTTTGTCAGACACTCCTTATGAAATATATATTAAGGATGTCGCTGAAGCTGGTGTTAATGGAAAGTCATATGCCGGCTTATACAGAACAAGCGGTAGGGCTTTAGATCTTAAGCAAGATGCCTTAAGCGGCGGAATGATGAACAATGGTTCTTATTTAGGTGTTGCGATAAGCACAGATAGCGAGCCCTATGAAACAATAAAGCTCAATCAGGTTGATAAACAGGGTGGTGTTGAGGCCCTGTCTAGATCTGGTTGGATAGCTTTTGTACAAAAATATTTCTTTGCGGCTCTGTTGGGGTCTGATGAAAATATATATAACTTTTATGCCCTGCCAAGCGAGGGCGGCTTATATCGAATGGGCTACACGGTTGAGAACTCATCAGCTGGCTCGTTGGTTTACGAGCATGAGCATAGGGTTTTCATAGGCCCAAAAATAAGAAAAGATTTGATGCAAAGGGCGGACAGCTTAGAGCTTTCGATTGAGATGGGGTGGTTTTGGTTTTTGGCACAGCCAATGGTTTGGGTTATGGATAAAATAAACAACTTTGTTGATAACTGGGGGTTAACAATTGTTATTTTTACTTTATTAATAAAGTTGGTGTTTTGGCCGGTTACAGCAAAAGCCTTTACCTCCATGGCTGCTATGAAAAAAATTACCCCAGAGCTAAACGAAATTAAAGAAAGATACAAAGGGGACGCACAAAAAACACAAGCCGAAACCATGAAGTTGTTTAAAAAACATGGGGCCAATCCTTTGGGTGGCTGTTTGCCAATGTTTATACAAATGCCTTTCTTTATAGGGTTCTTTTTTGCTTTAAGAGAGATGGTTGAGCTTAGGCATAGTTCGTTTGGTGTTTGGGCTGACCTTTCTGTTCCCGATCCTTATTTTATATTCCCTATACTCTTTGCTGTTTTAATGATCCTGACCCAAAGGCTTAACCCTCAGCCAGTTGGCATGGATCCAACACAAGCACAAATAATGCGCTATATGCCATTAATGTTTGCTGTCTTCTTTGTTTTTATGCCTGCTGCCCTTGGTTTGTATATGGTTGTAAATACAGGCGTTCAGTATTTACAGCAGGCGTATATGTACAAAAAAAACAATGCTTCGCTTTAGTAGGTAATCAAAATGTCTGTTGTTTTTGCGTTGGCCACCCCTCCGGTAAAATCTGCTATTTGTATATTTAGGGTTTCAGGGAGCGGTTGCCTTAAACACCTTAGTCGTTTTTTTGGGATGGATGGTTTCGCGCCAAGAAAATTCTATTTAGCAAACTTTAAAGACCGAGATTTTTTTATAGACAAGGTGGGGCTGGTGATTTTTAAGGGTCCAGAAAGCTATACAGGCGAAGATTCTTTTGAGATTTATGCACATGGGAGCCTTGGCGTTATGTCTTTAGCTGTTGATGCTTTCAAAAGGGCGGGTTTTGACGAGGCTCCTCCTGGAGAGTTTACCAAGAGAGCCTTTCTAAACGACAAAATAAGCCTAAACGAAGCTGAATCACTTTCCGATTTAATAGACAGTACAACGTCGAAGGAAGTATTTTTATCAGGCTCGTCGCTGTTTGGCGATTTGTCAAAAAAATTAATTGGTTTCTCTGACAGGATAAACGAAGCCAGGGTTCGTGTTGAGGGTGAGATTGACTTTTCAGATGAGGGGGATCTTTTTATAGATGATTCGCTAGTCTCTGACTTAGAGTTTCTTGTAGAAGATTTTCATTCTTTTACTTCTTTGTGTGCCAACAAAAGAGATGTTTCAAACAAGAAAAACGTTTTACTGGTTGGGCCTACTAACTCGGGCAAGTCTTCTGTTTTTAATAGGTTGGTTGGTTTTGAAAGGGCTATTGTGACAAATAGGCCTGGTACAACCAGAGATATGATAAGCTCTGAGGCTTTTTTTGAGTCTAGTGTTTTTTCTGTTTTTGATACGGCTGGTGTTCGAAAAACTAATGATGTTATCGAAGAAAAGGGTATTGAAATGTCTTTAAGTCAGCTTAAAGATGCGGATGTTGTTTTGGGTATTTTTGAAAAGTACAATAAAGAGCTTGTCGCAAGCTTTAAAGAGGGTTGTGCCAATGGTTCTTTTTTTGCTGTTCAAAACAAGGTTGATCTCAATGAAGCTGATAGTAGCGTTTTTGATTTTTGCATTTCAGCAAAAACAGGCCTGGGTTTTTCTGATTTAAAAAAAGCAGTGGTTGATTGTTTTTACAAAGAAGAAGAAAAGACAGAATCAAATTATTTGATCAGGAGTCGGCATGTAGAAATCTTTGACAAAGTTACCAAAGATCTGGAAAGTGCTTTGTTTGGTCTGAAAAATAATAAAACCTTAGAGCTCGTAGCAGAAGATCTCAAAAACTCTCGTTCAGGTCTCGATGAGCTTTTGGGAAAAAAATTCTCGGACTCTTTGCTTGGGGATATTTTTAGTTCTTTCTGTATTGGTAAATAGCTTGTTAATAACTTGTGATGTTTTTTATAGGAAATTTTTTATTTACAACTTATTAAGTGTTTTTGTATATCTAGGTTAAGAGTATTTTAAAAAGTTTATATTTGGTTTTTTTATTGGTTTTATTA
>MDSZ01107065.1_pt1 | contig 15390 bp, 19 predicted proteins | sample 811201 | NCBI WGS metagenome assembly MDSZ01 (sample SAMN05326647, study PRJNA326480) | marine metagenome | isolation source: seawater | place: Indian Ocean: North | collected 2010
ATTTAATAATGGAGATAAAAAAACCTTAAAAAACTTAGTCTCAAAAGATGTCTACGACGCTTTTGAAAAAGCGATCGACCAAAAAAGTAATAATCCCTCAGCTCAATTCTATTCTTTAATAGTTGATAGCGTGGAGAGTGCTAAGGTTGAAAAAAGCACCATATCAATTTCAATTAACTTTGTCAGTGAGCAAATGTTAAATGATGATGAAGGAAAAATTATTAAAAATAAAGATACTTGGACTTTTGAGAAACCTGTAAATTCTTCTAGTCCAATTTGGATTTTAACACAGACTTAATATTTGTCATTAAGCAAATTAAAAATTAGAATAAAAAAAAACGAGGGTTATTCCAACACCCCTTACAAAGATCAATTAGGTTATTATACAATTGGTTATGGACACCTTATAAAAAAAAATGAAAAAAAATACTTTGAGTTAAAATTTAATAAAAAACATTTCGAGAGCTTATTTATTTTTGATTTTAACAAATCATTAAATGAATATAATAAACACTTTAGAAAAAAAAATCATGATCAGGCTGATAAAGAGTTACTAATAGAAATGATATTCCAGTTAGGTGTTAAAGGCGTTTCAAATTTTAAAAAAATGATTAAATACCTTAATAAGAAAAAAAAATATATGACTTGTTTAGAAATGATGGATAGTCTTTGGTATAAACAAACCCCAGAAAGAGTAAATAATCTGATTAAAAACTATATAAAAAATAATGAACGATGATCTGTTTTTAAAAAAAATGAAAGGAGTTAAACCCTTAAACAAAAGCAATGACTCGATTAAGAATTTAGACACTATAAACAAAACTAAAAAAAACGAAACCAAAGAAAAAAAAGTTTCTGTTACTCAAAACAAAATATTAACAAACAAGAAAAATAATTCTAAATTTATATTGTCATTTGGAGAACTGAACAAAGATTTAAAAAGAGGAAAAGTAAAAATAGATAGAAAAATTGACCTTCATGGATACAGCCTTGAACAGGCTTACAAAAAATTTAAAAGTGAAGTTAAAAATAACTACCACAAAAACAAAAGATGCTTGCTTGTAATTACTGGAAAGGGTGTTCGTAAAAAACATGAAAATAAAGACATTTCGACACCAAAACTTTTCTACGGTAAGATCAAAAACTCAATTCTTGATTGGATAAATGAAAATGATTTAAAAGAGCTTATTTTGACATATCAGGATGCTGGTAGTGAGCACGGAGGAGATGGTGCAATATTTGTTTATTTAAGGAAAAAGAAAATTTAAAATTTCTCTAACTTAAAAACCCTTTCCTTAAAATGGATTAATATTTTAGATGGCAAAAAATCACCATCAAGATAAAACTCAATTTTTTTTAAATCATTTCTTTTATGATCTGCCCAAATATTTTTATAATTCTCAACTTTTAAAACTATTTTTTTATCTTCGGCGCTTTTTTCTTTCTTTAATGTATAGACTCTTCTGCCATCGATTGTTTTAACCTCATTGTTTCCATTTAATATATTTATAAAAGATGTAATTGGATCAAAATATAAGTATAATTCTTCTAAATTTATCCTAGCAAATTCAACCTCTTTTGGTTCTTGAATTAATTCAGTTAAATAATTATCAAAATACATATTAACAATTTTTGTTTTTTTTCTAGTTTTCCAAAATTGCTTATATTCTTTGGCCTGAAATATATTATTTTTAACAATACCTTTTGCGGTATAATTTCCATTAAATTTAAAAAGAGAAGAAAGAATCCCTGAGTTTTTCAAATTAATTTCTGTTTCATAAGCTTCATTATTAATATTTATAGACCAGCTAAAATACCCTATTTTTATTCCAGACGAGCTTACGTTGTATTCAGCATTTAAACCATATACCAAAGACGTTTTTAAACAAAATATCAAAAACAAAAATAAAAATAAAAATTTATTTAAAAACAACTTCATAGACATCAAGTTTCTTATTCGTAAATTTTTGTGCAGGTGAATTTTTTTTGATTAATATATATTCGTTTTCCAAATAATTAATATCTGTTGGAGCCCCAATTAAAATGAAGTCTTTTTTCATTTTCTCTTTTAGTGGAGACATCATTTTAAAATGATTTGTTATTTCAGCCCCCTTTTTATGAGGCATATAGAAAGATATTTTTTTATTTCTTAACTCATAGCTTAAACTTGAAAACAACAACCTATCTGAAACAACAATATTTTCAACAGAACCATCTGATATTGTGTTAAATATTTTATTAGCATACTCATTTAAGCCATTCACCCTATTAAAAAGATTTGAAGGATAACTCATTCCTATCATAATAAAAAAAATTATACAGAAAGAAAAATTAAACAAAAAATTAATAGTTTTAAATACACTGTTTTGCATTCCAACATACAAACACACAAACAAAGAAATTAATGCAGGCGCCGCCCAGTTTGCATTAGCCCTTACAATAACAGCCTCTAAGAAAACAATAAATATAATTGGTAATGAAAATACCAACAATAATTTCTGAGTGTAATTAACTCTTAGAATATTTATTACCCCCCCTAAAAACAATATTGGTCCTATCATAAACAACTGGAGTAATAGAAATTCTAACCCTCTAAGTAAGTCTATATCTATATTTTTAAAATTTGCGTTATCAGAAGTGTGTTGTATAGTTATCCAATCATTATTTATATTCCATATTATGTTTGGGATTATAATTATCAAGGCACACAACAAACTTAAACTAAATCCAAAAATATTATTAAAAAATATTTTTCTATAATTTTTATCAATGAATATTAATAATAATAAACATATTAAAAAATATACAGCAGCATATTTTGACAAAAATCCCAAACCAATAAATATTCCCAATAAAATAAAACTTTTAAAATTTTGTTCTTTTTTAATACATATTATCTCATTGAGGGAAAGAGTCCAAAATAGTAACAAAAAAATATCAGTACTAATTATAAATGATGAAAACGAAACAGCCGGAATAAACAAAAAAATTATGCATCCACTAAACGAATCTTTGGGCTTCAAACCTGAATTATTTAGTAGTTTATATACACTCCACCCAACCAATAAATAAACACAAGATGGAAAAAGTTTTAGAGAAATAAAACTTTCACCAAATATTTCAGAATAAATTCTGATTGCCCATGCAAGAAAAGGTGGTTTGGAAAAATAGCCAAAATCAATATCCTTAGACCATAACCAATACTGGGCTTCATCTCCAAACAAATTGAAAGTTGTGAGGTTAAGTGAGATTAATTTTACCAAAAATAAAATTACAAAAGATGGTAAAAGAATTTTATCTAACATAATATCTTTTATAAGCCTCAAAAATAATTATATTTAAAAAAACTACAAAAATTCCCGCAAACAAAACATCACTCAAAAAATGGCCCCCAGCCATAATTCTAATTAAACCTAAAACAAAACCTGAAAAAATACTAAGATAAAGAAAAACTATATTTTTGGTAATTAAATATAGAACTATAATTGAAAAACCTACTGACGCATCACCAGAAACAAAAGAGCAATTTTTTTGACACGCATTACTAATCTCATACCATGGAGAAAACATATTGTCTCCACCAAGCTGCAATATATCATTAGGCCGCGCTCTACCCCAAAAATTTTTTAGTAACAGATTTACAAATATTAAAATACTTACAATTTGAGAACACCACAACAAAATCACTTCTTTAAATGAAAATTTATAACCAAAAAAAATATTTTCAATCTTAGCGAACATTCCAACAAACGGTAAAATCAGAATATAGACAAGTATTAATGGTAAAAAAATATCTCTTAAAAAAATAGAAAGTAAGTCATAGCTCTGAAGCATAAACTGTGATTTTCCTAAATAAAACAGCTCTGAAATAAATAAATCTAATGAAGGGCCTGCAGAGACAAATAAACAACTTATGATTAAAAATAAAATATAATAGAAAAAATGAGATCTATTTATAAAAACCAAGTTTGAAAATTTATAGTATGCATATTTTTTTTCTAATAAAACATTTAAGAGTTTGAATGTAATGAGAGCTATTAATCCCCCAGCAACGATGTCAGTGAAAAAATGAGCACCTACAACAACCCTGCTTAAAGCAACTATTGATCCAAGAAAATAAAAATAATATTTTAATTTTGGAAAAACTGAACTTATTATCAAACACACAATAAAAATCGTTGACGAGTGACCAGAGGGAAATGAGTGAAAATTAGACTCTAATGTAAAAAATTTAAATACAACACTATTTTCAAAATCTGTATAATTAGGCCTTGGTCTGCCCATGATGTGTTTTCCAGCCTGAGTAATAATACCCACAGCTAAAATATATAAAATAGAAGAAATAAAAAAATTAGAGATTTGCTTAGTTTTACTAACTTGTATTATTTTGAATTTATTATTTAAATAAAAAACACCAAACCCAATAATTGATAAGGTAAAATACCAAGATGAATTTCCTAGTCTTGTTATTTCTACAAAAAAATTTTTAAGATAAATATTATTAGGATTTTCATTAAAGTTTTTAAAATAAATATAAAAACTTAAATCTAAATTAAATGATATAAAAAGACTAAAGGTAATTACAAATAAAAAAATTAACTCAACTTGAATTTTTTTAAAAGCACCCATTTCATTTTATGTAATTATCAAAATAAAATAAGGTTTATAATATAAATTTGGACAAATCCTGACTTTTAATTAATTCTCCAAGACTTTCCTCAACATATTCCTTATTTATAATTATTTTTGTCGGTCCGATGTCAGATGCTGAAAAACTAACTTCCTCTAGAAGCTTCTCCATAACTGTATGTAGTCTTCTAGCTCCTATATTTTCAACATTCTGATTAATTTCAGTAGATAATGTTGCTATAGTCTCAATTCCACTATCTTCAAAATCCAAATCCACCTTTTCTGTGCCTAAAAGACCTTTATATTGTTTAATTAAACTATTTTGTGTTTCGGTAAGTATCAGCCTAAAATCTTCTTTACTCAGGCTATCAAGCTCAACCCTAATAGGAAGCCTTCCTTGTAACTCTGGCAACATGTCAGCTGGTTTTGATAAATGAAAAGCACCAGATGCGATAAATAATATATAATCAGTTTTAACAACACCGTGTTTTGTTGTGACTGCGGTTCCCTCAATTAATGGAAGTAGGTCTCTTTGTACACCCTCTCTAGATACATCAGCACCTGTTCTATCACTTCTTGATGTAATTTTGTCAATCTCATCAATAAAGACTATACCGTTTTGTTCGACATCATTAAGCGCTCTTGTGTTTATTTTGTCTTGATCAAGTAATTTTTCAGTTTCTTCATTTAAGAGATAAGCATGAGAATCTTTTACACTCATTTTTTTCATTTTTTTTTGACCACCAAACCCCTTACCAAGAACATCGCCTATGTTTATCATTCCCATCTGTGAACCAGGCATACCCGGAATATCCATAGTAGGTAAATTTAAGCTTGAATTAGCCGCAACAGGTATTTCAACCTCTTTTTCATTTAATTCACCTGAACGAAGTTTAATTCTAAAACTATCTCTAGTTGCAGGTGTCGAGCTTTTTGAAACAAGAACATCTAAAATCCTCTCTTCAGCATTTTTTTCTGCTCTTGCCTTTACCTCTTTACCCATTTCTGTTTTTGTTTTCGTAATACTTATCTCAACAAGGTCTCTAATTATTTGTTCAACATCTCTTCCAACATATCCAACTTCTGTAAATTTAGTAGCCTCTACTTTTACGAATGGAGCATTAGCCAATTTCGCAAGTCTTCTTGATATTTCTGTTTTACCACAACCTGTTGGACCAACCATTAAAATATTTTTAGGAACAATTTCTTCCTTAAGCGATTCTTCTAACTGTTTTCTTCTCCAACGATTTCTTAGCGCAACTGCAACCGCTCTTTTTGCTTTCTTTTGACCAATTATAAATTTATCTAATTCTGAAACAATTTCCCTTGGGCTAAAACTTGACTCCATTTTTATAACTCTATTGTTTCTGATATAATATTGTGATTTGTATAAATACATATATCGGCTGCTATATTAAGCGACTCAATTGCTATCTGTTTAGCATCTAAGTTTGTATTCTTAATTAATGCTTTTGCGGCACTATTAGCATAAGGACCACCAGACCCAATAGCAAGAATACCATCATCAGACTCAATAACATCTCCTGTTCCTGATAATAGTAAACTAACATCTTTATCTGCCACTATCATCATAGCCTCCAACCTTCTAAGATATCTATCAGTCCTCCAATCTTTAGCAAGTTCGACACAAGCTCTTTTTAATTGGTTTTTATATTGATCTAATTTACCTTCTAATCTTTCAAATAAAGCAAATGCATCTGCAGTAGAACCAGCAAAACCTGAAATTACAGTTTCATCTACTCCTAACCTTCTAATTTTTTTAACATTTGATTTCATAACAGTATTGCCAAGACTAGCTTGCCCATCTCCAGCAATAACAACAAGATTGTCTTTTCTAATTCCAACAATAGTGGTTGATTTAATTCTATTATCTTCCATTTTAAGTTACCTGAATATAAAATGGCTATTTAATTATTTTTATCAAGTGATTTACCTAGAAATTATTCAAATTCGCTGATATTAGGCAAAAATGCGAAAAGAAAGTGTTGAAAGAAATACAAAAGAAACGCAAATTTCTTGTACTATAAATTTAGATGGTACAGGCCAATCGAACATTTCTACTGGAATTGGCTTTTTTGACCATATGTTAGAAATATTCGTTCACCACAGTTTGGTTGATATGGATCTTAAAACGGTTGGTGATACCAATGTAGATCTTCACCATAGTGTTGAAGACACTGCATATACTATTGCACTTGCAACAATTAAAGCTCTTGGTGAAAAAAAAGGAATCAGAAGATACGGCTTCTTTTATATTCCAATGGATGAATGTCTTTCAAGGTGTGTAATTGATTTTAGTGGAAGACCTGAACTAGTTTGGAATGTCAATTTAGGGCTTGAAAAAATAGGCGAAATGGACACAGAGCTTTTCTTAGAATTTTTTAAAGCATTTACAAATGAGGCGAAGTGTAATTTACATATAGAAAATATTTATGGCAAAAACAATCATCACATAATTGAATCTTGTTTTAAATCTTTTGCAAAAAGCTTTAGGATTGCAATCGAGATTGACGATAGAATTAAAAATCAAATTCCCTCTTCTAAAGGTACTTTGTAGATTTGATGAGGCAAATTACCATAGTAGATTATGGTTCTGGAAATGTTTTGTCAGCCCAAAAATCATTTGTAAAAGTTGCAAATGATAACAACATTGAGGCAAAAGTATTAATATCTAAAAATTTAAATGATATAAAAAAATCTACCCATATTGTTCTTCCTGGACAGGGTGCGTTTTCAACGTGTATGTCTGGACTAAACAAGACACCAGGCTTAATTGAGGAGCTTTATGAATATGCTATAGTTAAAAAAAAACCATTTTTGGGTATCTGTGTAGGAATGCAAATGCTTGCGAACGATAGTGAAGAAAATGGATTTCACAAAGGTTTGGGATGGATTGAAGGAAATATAAAAGCATTACCCAAAAATAAACTTAAAATGCCTCACATGGGATGGAATATTGTAAAACCAGTGGTAAAAAACAAGTTAATAAGTATTTCTGAAGATTATTATTTTGTTCATTCTTATTACTTCAAATGTCAAAAAAAAGAAAATATATTGGCAGAAAGCCAGTACGGAATAAATTTTACTTCAATTATTGTAAAAGAAAATATATATGGCGTTCAGTTTCATCCTGAAAAAAGTTCCTCGCAAGGATTAAACTTAATAAAAAATTTTATGGTTTAATATTTTATGTCTATACAATTAAAAGAAAAAATAAATATCTCAGTAGAAAACCTAAGTACTTTATCTGAAGTAGATCTTGCAGATTTATGTAACATCACAGAACAAGCCATAAATGCTGGCGGTGGATTTGGTTGGCTAAGAGTTCCTACAAGAGAGATACTAAATGAATATTGGAGAAAGATAGAAAATGATGATTTAAATAATTTAATTGTTGGAAGACTAAATGGAGTTATCGCTGGTACATTACAGCTATCTTATGAGGCTCCTAATATTGAGTCTAGAAAAAATATTGCACAAATTAAAAGGCATTTTGTTGCACCATGGGCAAGAGGTTATGGATTAGCAAAATCAATGATTGATTTCTCTGAACAAAAAGCAAAAGAGGAGAATATGAAATCAATTCAACTATCTGTAAGAGAAACTCAAGATGCTGCTATACAATTATTTACAAGTAAAGAATATAAAGTATGGGGTGAAAACCCCTACTATGCTTTCATTAATGGAAGCTTTATTAAGGGTATATATTTCTTTAAAAATCTATAGTGCAAATCATACCGGCAATTGACCTTAAGGATAATAAATGCGTAAGGCTCTCTGTAGGTGTAGATGAGACAAGCGAAGTATTTAATGCAGATCCAGAAAAACAAGCAATCTATTTTGAAGATATTGGATGTAAAAAATTACACATTGTAGATTTGGATGCTGCATTTGGTAGGCCAGATATAAATTTTAAGTCCATCAAAAAAATTAGAAATTCAATTTCAATACCTATTCAGTTAGGTGGGGGCATAAGAAGTGAGAAAGATGCAAAAAAGTTCCTTGATATTGGAATAGAAAATCTAATCATTGGTTCTTTATCCGTCAACGATCCTGAAACAGTATTATCACTATCCAATAGTTATAAAAATAAAATTTATGTATCTTTAGATATCAAAGAAAAAAATATAATGATTAAAGGATGGTTAGAAAAATCAGATTTAGAATTAAGCAAAATTATAAATATTTATAACAACTCTGAAATTAAAGGTTACGTCATTACAGATATTAAAAATGATGGAATGTTAAAGGGATTAGATACAGGTTTTATAAAGGATATTGTCTCAGAGGTTGATAAAAAAAATAATAATAAAAAAACAATAATTATTGCAGGTGGATTGACAAATTACACTGATTTAAAAAACCTAAAGAATTTAAAACTTAAAAGCATTGAGGGAATTATTTCAGGAAAATCATTTTATACTGGAAAGATTGACTTAATTAAATCCCAATTATTATTAGACTCAAATGATTAAAGTAAGAATAATTCCATGCTTAGATGTAAAAGATGGCCGAGTAGTAAAAGGGATAAATTTTATTGATCTAATTGATGCTGGAGATCCGGTTGAGCAAGCAAAACATTATTCAGAAAACGGTGCAGATGAAATATGTTTTCTCGATATTAGTGCATCTTTAGAAAATAGAGATACCATGGTAAAGGTTGTAGAAAAGACAGCTAACGAAGTTTTCATACCCTTAACAGTTGGAGGGGGGATTTCTTCAGTAGATAATATTCAGTCTTTATTAAAAGCTGGAGCAGATAAAGTATCAATAAACTCTGCTGCAATAAAAAACCCAAATATTATTAAAGAGTCTTCTGAATATTTTGGTAATCAGTGCATAGTTGTTGCGGTAGATGCGAAAAAAATCAATAATGATTGGTTCGTTTTTTCTCATGGAGGAACTATAAATACTGGCCTGTACGCTATTGACTGGATAGAAAAAGTTCAAAACCTGGGTGCTGGTGAAATATTATTAACATCAATGGATAAGGATGGAACTAAATCAGGGTTTGATATAAATCTTTTAGAAAAAGCATCACATCATCTAAATATTCCCTTAATAGCCAGCGGGGGTGTTGGAAAACTTGAGCATTTCTATGAAGGTGTAAGCAAAGGCAAAGCAAATGCTTTATTAGCTGCATCAGTCTTCCATTTTAATGAAATCAGCATTAAAGAGGTAAAAAAATATTTATTAAAAAAAAATATAGAAATTAGGTTATGAAATGAATTTAGACGAACTATTCCAGATTCTTGAAGCTAGAAGAAATAATAAATCTAAAAATTCTTATACTAATAAGTTATTAAATCTCGGTTCAAAAAAAATTTCACAAAAATTTGGTGAAGAAGCAAACGAGCTTATTATTGATTATTTAGTTGGGTCGAAAAAGAGAACTATTGAGGAGGCCGCAGATGTAATTTATCATTTATTTGTATTATTGATCTCAAAAAAAATTGATTATACAGATTTAAAAAAAGAACTAAAAAAAAGAAATAATGTACGACGAAAATAATATTTTTGCAAAAATAATTAGAGGCGAAATTCCTTGTAAAAAAATATATGAAGATGAAAATTGTTTATTTTTTCATGACATAAATCCAGCTGCTAAAATACATGTATTAGGTATACCAAAAACAAAAAATATTGATTTTACAGACTTTGTTTTAAACAATAATTCAAAAAACGTATTTGCTTTTTTTGAGAAAATAAATTTTGTAATTGAGATGTTAGGAATAACAAAAGATGGTTACAGGTTAATTTCGAACTCAGGTAAAAACGGCGGTCAAGAGGTTCCACACTTTCATATTCATATTTTGGGTGGGGAAAAATTAAATTCCAAATTATAATTAGTCTTTAACAATTACATAATTTATAATTTCGTCTACACCCTTTATTGTTTTCAATGCTTCAACCAAATCTTCCATTTGCTCTTCTCTTGTTGTTATTCCAGCAACATAGATTTTACCTTTAATTGTCTCAAAATTATAAGCAACAGATCTCAAACCAATTGTTTTTGCAGCAACCCCTCTAGCCTGAGTATTTATCCATAAGTCTTTTGCATAATCTTTAATTGTCTCTCTGTTTCCTATCTCAATTTCATTAACTACTTCAGCTATACCCTCTACTTCCCAAACTAATCTAACAGCATCAATTCTGACTTCTTGACTTTCAACTAAACCAGTAAGCAAAACTCTTCCCTCTAATACTGTAGTGTTAATATCAACAAATAAATTATTTCCAGCATTAAGGAATTTAGCAGCAACATTTACTTTGATAGTCGCATCATCAACAACAGTACCAAATGATCTATCACCTTCCGCAACTACCATTGCAGTACCTCCACCAGTTGCTAAGATTCCTGAAGGTGTGCACCCATAGGTAATTGGTAACAAAGAAATAAAAATTAAACCAACTAAAATAGAAATTATTTTTTTAATTTTAAAGACCATTTGTATATCTTGTTTTTTGTAATTCCTGTTAATTTATGTACTATTTCAACGACGTCGGTCAAAGAAAATTTTGAGAGCAATTTAATTATTTCACTATTATAGTTTTCTATATTTAATCCTTCCAAGTCTTCTGTCTTTTTTCCATCAACCACAACTATGAACTCTCCCTTTAAATTTTCAGGCTTATCTAATAATATTTTTTTTATATGTAATCCTAATCCCCTGTAAACACGCTCATTGATTTTTGTTAGTTCTTTAGACACACTTATTAATCTATCTGCCAGTTCATCCGCCAACATCTCTAAACAAATCTCTAGTTTGTGACTTGAAACGAAAAAAATAGAGGTATGATTATTTTTCTTCAATTCAATTACAAAATCGCGCATTTGTTTTTTAGTTTTAGGAACAAAACCATAAAAACTGAAAGAATTTATTGGTATTCCAGACAATTGTAGAGCCGGTATGATTGAGCTTGGTCCAGGAATTGAAGTTACATTGATATTATTTGATATACAAAACCTAATTAATTTATAACCAGGGTCTGAAATTAAAGGTGAACCAGCATCTGAAATAAGTACAATTTTTTTATTGGCTAAGTTATGAGAAATTTTTTCCACTACCTTTGCTTCATTATAATCGTGAAGTGAAATTAACTTCTTTTTAATGCCTAAATTATTTAGTAATTTAATTGAATGTTTAGGATTTTCACATATTATAAAATCACAACCCTCAATTGTTTCAATTGCTCTTTTAGATATGTCTTTTAAATTACCTATTGGTGTTGCAACTATATACACCCCTAAATCATTATTATTCATCAACCTTCTTTTTATATTTATAATTTCTTGTACTCCAGTAAATTTATCTAATAAATCACAAAAAGCAGATAATAATATTAAAGTTAACAAACCCAATTATGAAATTGATGATCAAAGTTTAAGTTCAGAAAAATCAACTAAAAAACCCACAAATGAAAACGAAAAATTAAATGATTATGACTTAAACAAAAATATAACGATATTAATTTCAGAAAATGATCAAGAAATTTTTACAAAGCAATTGATAAACATAATTGAATTAGGAGTTTATAATAAAAATTTAAAAAATGTGAAATTTGAAATACTTTATTATGAAGACAATAAACAACTTAAAGAAATCATATCAGAAAATAATTCACCTGGAAAAATATTTATTGGGCCTATAGATAATAAAAACACTAAAACAGCAAAAAGTTTTTGCAAAAGCGAAATCATATTTTTTTCATTTTCTTCAGAAGAGAGTTTGGCCGGAAATTGTATTTATTTAATAAATTTTTTTCCAAAAAATGAATTGGAGAATTTATTTTCTTCAATACCTTTAGATTCAAAAGTTGCACTTCTTTATCCCGAAAACAATTATGGTTATTTAATTAATTTATTAATAGATGATGTTATAAATAAAAGTGATGCTGTGCTAGTTAATAGAGCGTCATACAAAAAAGACTTATCGAATGTAAGGGATGCAATAAAAGAGCTTGGAAAATATGAATTAAGAAAATATGAGCTGGAGAGACAAAAACAAATTCTTATTTTAAAGGATGATACAGTATCAAAAAAAAGACTCAAAAAATTAAAAAAATTTAAAACTACAAGTGATTATGATTTTACTCACATTCTTATTGCTGATTACGGCTTAAGTTTATTACAAGTGGCACCGCTATTGCCATATTATGATATAGACCCAAATATTGTTCAATTTTTAGGTACTGGCGTTATAGATGATGAAAATTTTTTTAATGAACCCTCTCTACAAGGAGCAATATTTCCAGGTGTTGAAAAAACTAAGAGAATTTTTTTGATTGATCAATATAACGCAATATATGATGAAAGATTACTAAGAGTATCAACGTTGCCATATGATCTGTTGGGTCTCTTAAATTATATTTATTCACAAAACATATCTCTTTTAGAATTAAGGAATATTTTAAATAATTCAAAATTAAAATTTGATGGAGTGGACGGTGAGTTTTATTTTAAAGACAATAAAATAGAAAGAAACCTAGATATTTTAAAAATAAATAACGGAACAGCTAAAAAAATTAATTAGATAAAAAGTTAATAAATTTATTTATAGCAACCGATCTATGACTCAAATAATTTTTCTCTTTCATTGTAATTTCTGCAAATGTTTTAGAATATCCGTTAGGAATAAATATTGGATCATACCCAAAACCGTTTTTACCTAAAATTTTCCTAGAAATAGTTCCATGAACAGTGCCTTCAAAAACTATATGATAATTTGTATTAAGTGTGTAACAAATAGAACTTTTAAAATAAGCTCTTTTTTTCTTAGTTAAACTAACTTTATCTATTATGAAATTTAAGCATTCTTTCCTGCTTTTAAATTTATTTATAAATCTCTTAGATAGTATATTTGGTTTGTAGTTGAGTGCCTCAATACATATACCTGAGTCATCTGCAAAACATGGAATTTTCATTTTTTGAAAACCATGTATTGATTTTATTTTTGCATTTTCAGAAAATGATTTCCCATTTTCATTTGGTTCAGCTATTGAATCAAAATTATTTAGCGATACAACTTCAAAATTTATTTTTTCAAATAACCTTCTTACTTCTTTAATTTTTTCTTTATTACCTGAAAAAAATAATATCTTTTCCAAACTATGCCAATATCTCTTTTTGAATTTTTATTATTTCTTCTATACCTATTTTAGCAAGTTCAAACATTTCATTGAACTGCTCACTACTAAAAAAAAATTCTTCACCTGTTACCTGTATCTCTGAAATTTCACCAGTTTCACAAATTACAAAATTTGCATCTACCTGTGCCTCAGAATCTTCACTGTAGTCCAAATCCAAAACTGGTTTATTGTCAATTATACCTGTTGAGATTGCACCAATATAGTTTTTTATAATTGGTTTATCGATGTTATAATTTTTTTTTATTTTTTCTATCGCTAAATATAATGAGATAAAACCTCCACTAATTGCAGCCGTTCTAGTACCTCCATCAGCTTGAATAACATCACAATCAATCTTAATTTGTCTTTCACCTAAGTTTTCTAAATCTACAACTGATCTTAAGCTTCTACCAATTAAACGTTGTATCTCTTGGGTTCTTCCAGACTGTTTCCCCTTTGATGCTTCTCTGTCCATTCTTGTATTTGTAGATCTTGGTAACATGCCATATTCTGCTGTGACCCAACCTTTTTTTGTATTTTTTAGCCAATGTGGAACTTTTTCATCAATTGTAGCAAGGCAAAGCACATGTGTATTTCCAAATTTTACCAGGCATGAACCATCGGCATGCATATTTACATTCTTCTCGAATGAAACCTTTCTCAATTGGTTGAACGGTCTATCTTTTCTCATATAAATTTAATAATAGTAGATAATAATATATTTTAAACAAAAAAATTTATGAATGACAACCTCTATACTCAAATTAATGATAGATCTAAATTAATCTTTAAAAAATTAGTTGAGTCATACCTAAAAACAGGATCGCCTGCTGGATCAGAAACAATTATGAAAATGGGCGGTTTAAATTTATCATCAGCTTCAATTAGATCAATCCTATCTGATCTTCAAAAAGAGGGTCTTCTTTATGCGCCTCACAGATCTGCAGGGAGAATGCCAACTGAAAAAGGAATGAGATTTTTTGTTGACGGTTTATTAGAATTTGGAAGAATCTCTAAAATTGATAAAGAAAACATAAAACAACAATGTTTGACAAAAGGAAAATCTTATGAAGAAGTTCTTGACGTTGCGTCAAGGGCAATTTCAGGATTATCAAACTATGCCGGAATAGTTATTGCTCCGAAATTTCAAAAAAATTTAAAACATGTTGAGTTTATAAGATTAAACACATCTCAATTAATGCTAATACTTGCTTACGAAAATGGAGAGGTCGAAAATCGCATTCTTGAAGATAATGGAAAATATAACTCAAACTTTCTTATACAGGCATCTAATTACTTAACATCAAAATTTACAAATAAAAACATTTCTCAAATAAAAAAAATAATACAAAATGAAATAAAAAAATCACAGAATGAACTAGAATTAATTTCTTCCAAATTAGTTCAACAGGGAATTATTGAAGCTCAGCCTAATAGCAAAAATCCATATATTTTTTTACATGGTCAATCCAATTTATTAAAAGATGAAATAATATCAAAAGATTTAGATCAAATTCGAAATCTTTTTGATGAAATTGAGAAAAAATCCAGTTTTGTAGATATATTAGAAACTGCTGGAAAGGCAAAAGGGGTTCAAATTTTTATTGGATC
>MDSZ01218157.1_pt1 | contig 15385 bp, 25 predicted proteins | sample 811201 | NCBI WGS metagenome assembly MDSZ01 (sample SAMN05326647, study PRJNA326480) | marine metagenome | isolation source: seawater | place: Indian Ocean: North | collected 2010
CAGAAACACTGATGGCTTCAGCACTCAAGAATCAAGACGGACTTGGTATCTTGTGGCTAGACAAGTGGGAAGTAACATTTCATGATAGCGCAGACTACATGCAACTAAAGACCACTAGACCATTCATTGCTCACTTCAGATACGCAACAGTAGGTGAGGTAAGCAAAGCAAACTGCCATCCCTTTGATATCAACGAGGATGAGATACTATTTCAGAACGGCACAGTCTACGGACTTGGCAACAAGAAAAAGACAGACACTCAGCACATGGCAGAGATACTCGCTGACTTGCCACGCAAGAGATGGAAGAGTGTATTGGAGATGAATGACTCAAGATTTGTTACAGCAAACCTTAAGAAGAAAACATTTCAAGTATACAACAAGCAGGATTGGACTACTAAAAACAAAATTATGTATAGTAAAAACAATGTGCTAGACATGACACTGATAGGCGTGTATGGAACACTAAAGAAAGGCTACTCAAACTACCACAACTACCTAACAAGGGCTTGTTACGTAGGTAGTGGAGAGACAGTAGACAAGTATCCTATGGTCATAGACGGCATACCATTTCTTATCAACAGGCCAGGGGAAGGACATAATGTAGACATTGACTTGTTCTTAGTGACAGGAGATCAGCTCATGGACATTGACATGCTTGAGGGTAATCCTAATTGGTATGAACGCAAAAAGGCTGAGGTAATTACAGACAAGGGCAATGTGTTCTTGCCGTACATATACTTCAACGACACGAGAGACACAGGAGTGTATCACAAAACCTATACTCAACAACCTATCTACAACAGTTACAGTGGATACAATCGAGGATGGGATTATGTAGATGAGTATTGTGAGTGCGAGAACCCACAATTTATCAAAGACTATGGTGATGAATTCTGTGATATTTGTTACGGAGAGAGACCTCCGCAACAAGACTATCATTGGCAGACTAACCAATGGAGACACTTAAAATAACTTAAATAAAACAATATGACAATAGAAAATTTTAAATGGACAGATGAACTTGTAATGAGATTTGATGGATGGCTGTTTACATACGGCATGAGAAAAGAAGATAAAATACAAGAATTCAAAGAAATGATAATTAGAGAAATTAATAATAAACAAAAATTAATAAATATGAAACACAAAGAGAACTCAAGCAAGCAAGTATTAGAATGGTATGACAATTTTGTAGACTATGTGATGCAATACTACAGCAATATATATAACTCAGCATGTGAGTATGCTGATCTAAAAGAACAAGAAAAATGAAAGTAATAATAAAAACAATAGATGGTTCAAGAACCATTGAGGACATGAGATACAAAATAGAGTCTTGTGCTGACACAGTTATAGACAACATAGAACTTATGCAGTATGTCTATGATGAGTTTGGTCACGACTTAGATGTCCACGAGGCCGAGAGACTCGCTAATATAGTGTATCAACAAATTAAATATAGAATGTAATTATGCCAAATCATGTATTCGCACACATATCGGTTGAAAAAAAGTATGCCGATAAGCTGAGAGAAATCTCAAAGGTAGGGCTGTGCAGACACTACCTTCCAATGCCTAAAGGGTTAGATCTCTTTCAATGGTACAACACAAGCCACCCTGACCATCAGTATGATCAAAAGGGTTGGTCAAAGTTTCAAGATGAACAAAAAGAGTGGATAGAACATCAAAAAGCGTTCAACAAAGCCCAACATGGCGCTGAAGATTGGTATATGTGGGCAATCAATAATTGGGGAACAAAGTGGGGTTGTTATGAAACACACTTTCATGAAGATGATGAAATGGCTCACTACTCGTTTTCTACAGCTTGGTCACCTATATCACCAAGAATTATGGATATGTTTATGAAAGACATACCATCATTTACATACGATTGGGAAGAAGAGCAAGGCTATGGTGAATCTCACAAGGTAAAAGATGGAGAGTTCGTTGAGTTTGAGGAGTGGGATTTGCCTGAATGGGATTACAAAGACGAGTATGACCGTTTATACAAACTTAAAAAACCATACAAAAAATTTGGTCAGACATACCGCCCAGGTTTTTATCTTGATGCGGATTTGCAAATTTTTATGGGAGATAGGCTTGAAGATGCATTGAAGCGAGTTGAATAAACTGTATGTATTATGATAAAAGTAACTATGGGGTTAGTATTGTTCACACTCATCATTGGGGGAAGGTCATCCCTCAATGCTGAGGTGGTAGTAGATGCCACGATTTACCACGCAGTAGAAGGACAAACAGATAGCACCCCGCTAATCACAGCAAGTGGCAAACACATAAACCCCGAGAACCCTGCAGGACATAGATGGATAGCTGTGTCTAGGGATCTTGAAGAGTTAGGCTTTGTATTCGGTGAAAAAGTTTTAGTCACAGGTGCAGAGCACATGGATGGAGTTTATGTAGTAGAGGACAGGATGAATAGAAGATGGACAAAAAGAATAGACTTTTTAGTAAACGAAAGTATGAAGGGAGGAAAATGGAGAGGAGTAAAAATAAAACTGATAGACACATATTGAATAGTTAGTTGTCGCTAATGAATTAGTTGTAATGCGTGAGTCAAAAGCCTCGTGTCTATCTGTACTCATATGGGCTAAATTACAACAAGACTGACAGCACGGAAAGACGGCTACCTTCGGGTATAACTTAATTAAATAAACATGAATAAATTAAAAACTTATCAATGTATCGAACACAATGAGATATTCTACATTGATGCGAAAAACATAGAAGAGGCAAGAGAACTTGCTATACTATGGGGAGGAAGTGTAATAAAACAAATTAAAAATTATGATTAAAAATGTAAGACAACATTGGACAAAAAGAGCCAAGGACAACCTAGTTGGTTGTAAGATTATAGGTGTAGAGTATATGCCTGAAAAAGAAGTAGAAGACATGATGTGGTATAGTTCACCACTATGTATATTGTTAGAAAATCCAAAAGGAGAAAAGTTTTGGATATATCCAAGCAAAGATGATGAAGGCAATGATGGGGGTGCCTTATTCACAACAATCAAAGATTACCCCATCGCGCCAGTAATATAAACTTTAAAATTAAAAATTATGGGATTAGACATGTATTTAAGTAAAAAAACTTACGTAAAAAGATGGGAGCATCAGACTCCTGAAGAAAAACACAGTGTGACTGTAAATAGGGGTGGTAAACCGCATCCGACTATTAAAACTGACAGAGTATCTTATGTAGTAGAGGAAATAGGATATTGGAGAAAAGCCAATCAGATACACGCTTGGTTTGTAGACAATGTGCAGGATGGAGTAGATGATTGCAAAGATTATTATGTAGAGGCTGAGAAACTTAAAGAACTTTTAGATATTTGTATAGAGATTAAAAGTCTTTATGCAAAAAATAAACAAAAGTTTAGAAAGTATGCAAAAGAGAAACTTCCGACACGAGAAGGATTTTTCTTTGGTAACAATCAATATGGGGATGACTATATGTATGATATAAATCAAACCATAGAAATACTACAAGATGTATACGAAAAAGACGATCAGTGTCTTGGTGACTACACATACCAATCATCATGGTAGTTCTTGTAGCGTGTGAGGAAAGTCAAGCAGTGACCAAGGCTTTTAGAGAACTTGGTCACGAAGCTTATAGCTGTGATATACTTGACTGCAGTGGAGGACATCCTGAGTGGCACATAAAGGGAGATGCAATAAAAGAAGCATACAGTGGAAAATACAGTATGATGATTGCGTTTCCCCCGTGCACCCACCTTGCCACTAGTGGTGCTAGGTGGTTCAAGGAGAAACAAAAAGACGGAAGGCAACAGTGTGGTATAGATTTTTTTATGAAGCTAATCAATGCACCTATCGACAGGATAGCAGTTGAAAATCCTGTTGGAATAATGAGCACGAAGTATAGAAAACCAAATCAAATTATACAGCCGTATGAGTTTGGAGATCCATACGAAAAGAGAACGTGCTTGTGGTTGAAAAATCTGTCCGAACTACAGCCCACAAACATAGTAGATCCTGCGCCTAGGATAAAGTTTGATAGCGGGAAAACAATGCCCGCTTGGTATTCTGATGCTTGGAAACTTAGCAAAGAAGAAAGGTCAAAAGTTAGAAGCAAAACATTTCCAGGAATAGCAGAGGCTATGGCAAAACAATGGAGTAATAATTAAAAACTAAAACTATGAATCATTTTATGAATAACGCAAAAGAAATAGAAAAAAGCAAGTGGACTTATACAGTGTATGTTTACCATGGTGGTGAGCAGGAGGATGAGATATGGTACACCACTAGTATAGAGGAGGCTAGACAGCTTGCTAAGACAGGGGAACACTCTGAAATAATTAATGCACAAGGAATTTCTGTGCAATAATTAGAAATAAATTTGCATATAATTAAAAAATAAATTATATTTGAAAACACAAATAAACTTAATATGGGAAAATCAAGTGAAGAGTTTATGCGTCAAAGAGAGAGGGAGAGTAACTCACTCCCTCCCAATGTCATTGATGACATTTGGAGAAGCTACTTTGAATATATAAATCAATTAAAATCAAATTATGAAAAGAGGAATATTTAATCGTTATGTCGACTACATTTGTCAAGAAATGAAAGTAAGTCGAGAGCAACTATTCTCTAAGAATAGAACCGCCAGGGTTTCCACAGCAAGATTTTTATTATACAGTGTTTGTTATCAGCGACCAATGACAATCGTGCAGATTGTAGATTTGATGGCTGAAAACGGATACGACATAGCAAGATCTGCAGTGGAGTATGGTATTAAAAAATATCAAAACTCTGACGATGTAGATGTGGATTATTTTATAGACACAGTTGCCAAGGCATGTGAGATAGAGAGTCCATATGTATAATCATAGTCTTTACACTTTATGGGATGATGCTGTCAATGACAGAAAATCAGTAAACTTAAGTTCTGGAAACGAGGAGGCTTATATTTACAAGGGTATTAAAATAGTTAATACCAATGGAGATATAAAAATCTACAACACTAGAAAATTAGGCATGACCTACAAAGAAATATCAGACGATGATTATTATTTATTTCTAACTCATGGATTTAGAAAAGGTGTTCACGAAGTTATGAAGCATACCTACAAAGAACAAATAGAAAAAATAAATTCAAAAATTCATGGAGAAGTAAATAATAGAAACAATAAAAAGCACTATGAGGCTTTGAAACAAAGACGAGAGTCTTTATTAAATAAATATAGTAATTTAAATAAATAAAAATGGGAAACACAAAATCAACATTCAAAGAACTTACCGCTATAAATGTAAAGGGTAAGGTAGAAAAAAAGGGTAGATTTGATTATTTGTCCTGGGCATATGCTTGGGCTATAGTTAAAGACAAATACCCTGACACAAACAGAACTGTATATGAAAGTCCACACACAGGTCTTAATTATTTTACAGACGGAACCACTGCTTATGTAAAGGTTGGTGTCACAGTAAATGGAGTAGAGCATATTGATTATCTACCTATTATGGACAACCAAAACAGATCCGTTGGGCAAGATAGGATCACCTCTTTTATGGTCAACAAAGCCATACAACGTAGCACAGTCAAGGCAATAGGTATGCATGGATTAGGCTTATCGTTGTGGGCAGGAGAGGATCTAGTTGATGTAAGTGTGTCAGCGCCAAGTGTAAAACCTAAAACAAAGGATACACTTAAAAAGACACACGAGAAATGGGATAGTGTTGTAGATTATGTAAAAAGCAAAAGCAATCAACCCTTTGCTACAACAATGATAGCTATAGAGAAAAAGTATGTAGTTCCTACTGCACTAAAGAAAGAGCTAGCAACTTATGGAAAATAAAATAATCACAAAACTAAGGGATGATAGTAAGTATTATGGCGAGTTCGGTGGAAAATTTCTATCGAACTCTGACATAATTGACTTGCTGAACTACAAGTTTAGAGAGCCACGTAAGACACTAGATATGTTATATGGTAGATACTTTCATACTTTGCTTTTAGAACCTGAAAAACTTTCGGAGTTTCATATTTTAGATTCATCTACAAGAACCACAAAGGGATTCAAAGAGTATGTATATGAAAACAAACTTGACTCCTATGATGTATTATTGGAAAAAGAAATACCGATGATTCAATCTTGGGCGGATAGAATGTTAGCTCATGATGAAATGAGATATGATATTGAGGATTTTGAAGCAAAGAAAGAGGAGCCAGGGATAGAGGCTTTGTTTGGAGTTATGTTCAAGGGTAAAGCAGATATTATAAACGATGAGTTTGTAATTGATTTGAAATCAAGTTCTAATATCAAATCCTGGAACAGAAGTGCAGACATGTATAACTATGATAGTCAAGCATATATATATCAACAGCTGTTTGATAAGCCTGTAAAGTTTTACATAGTGGACAAGAAAACTTTAAACCTAAAGATTGCTACTGCAAGTGAGGAAACCTTGCTTCGTGGTAGAGATAAAGTCCTAAGAGCAATTGAAATTTACAAAGAGTATTTTGCTGAAGGTGCTACAGGAGACGTCAACCAAGTGGTTGAGGTTGTAGAATTTTAACATGGAGTCAGATGTGTTGCTCCTACTCAACACTCAAACTAATACTATTAATTATGTCACAAGACAAAGTATTCGCAGATGGGTTCCTCTTCAAAAGGAGAGAGAACGCACCCGATTTTGTAATCGGCAACATAAGTGTAAAGGTTGATGAGGCTATTACATTTTTAAAAGACAACCAAAAAAATGGTTGGGTTAACCTTAATGTTTTAAATAGCAAGGGAGGAAAACCTTATGTAGAACTAGATCAGTTTGTTCCTAAAAAGAAAGAGACTGAAACAGTAGAGAGTGATAAAGAGACTGAGTCTCTTCCATTCTAATAATTATCTAAGAGAGAGAGAAGGGCACGAGAGAATTCACACTTCAAGCCCTTTTCTTTTCTCTAATCTATGTTGAAAATGTCAATTATTTTCCTTAGATATGTAAAAATAAAAATTAAGTATAATAAAATATATATATAGTATATAGTAGAATAAAATCGACATGCAAGAAAATAAAGTAACTATATTCAGAAACATAAAAGACACCTCAACACCTTTCTTTAGAGAATTAAATTCAATATTAGAAAGGATAAAAGAGGGGAAGTCAAAAGAACTTATCAAACAGATAAGGTCTGAAAAAAACAAAGAGGTAAGACAAGAACTCAAAAAGAATTTACCTGCAATATGTTTTTCTGGAACATTCAATAAACGTAACGATGATAGTTTGATAGAACACTCAGGATTTATATGTTTAGACTTTGATGGGTATAAAACAAAAAAAGATATGATGTCTGAAAAGGAAAGGATATCTAAAGATAGATATACGTATGCTGTTTTTGTTTCTCCAAGTGGTAATGGGCTAAAGGTTTTGGTTAAGATACCAAAGGAGCCTGAAAATCACAAGAATTATTTCTTGTCATTAGACAAGCATTTCAATTCAGAATACTTTGATAAGACTAGCAAAAACTTGTCCAGGGTTTGTTACGAATCTTATGATCCCTTAATACACATTAATACTAATGCACATTTGTGGACAAAGATTGAGGAACAAGAGTATAAGGTGGTAGATAAATATTCATCAAGACCTACGATACCTGTGACTGATGAAAACAAAATAGTAGACATCTTAATGAAGTGGTGGACTAAGAAGTATGGATTAGTTGAAGGAGAAAGAAACAACAATGTTTATATACTTGCAGCTGCATTTAATGATTATGGTGTAAACAAATCATTAGCCGAGTATATAATGTCACAGTTTGAAAGCCAAGGGTTTTCATTACAAGAAATAAAACAGACAATTAACTCTGCTTACACACAGACTCAAAACTTTGGATCAAAGTATTATGAGGATGAGGATAGAGTTAATCAAGTAAGAATGAAACTCAAAAGGGGTGTATCAAAAAAAGAAATCCGTCTTCAGTTAGCCGACTCTCAGATTGAAGACGCTGTAATTGATTCAGTGATTAATACAATAGAGGAGGATGAAACAGATAAGAGGTTTTGGACTAAAAGTGAAAAGGGAGTCATAAATATAATACATTATTTATTTAGACAGTTTTTAGAGGACAATGGATTTTACAAGTTTTGTCCAGAAGGTAGTAGGAATTTTATATTTGTAAGGGTAACCAACAACTTAATAGACCACACAAGCGAGGAAGAAATAAAAGACTTTGTGTTGGGATACCTGGAGGATTTAGATGATATGTCTGTATATAATTATTTTGCAGACAAGACAAGGTTTTTTCGTGAGGAGTTTCTATCTCTTTTAGGAACTGTTGATGTATACTTTATTGAGGATGATAAAGACACAGCATATTTATACTACAGAAACTGTGCTGTAAAAGTAACCAAAGACAAAAAGACAACCATAGACTATTTAGATTTAGGTGGATATGTTTGGAAAGATCAAGTTATTGATCGTGACTTTGATATGTGTGAGTCTTTTGATTGTGATTACAAAACATTTATTTCTAACATAGCGGGAGGCAACAAACAAACTATCAAGTCTATGAGAAGTACTATAGGATACATGTTGCATGGTTACAAAAACTTATCTTATTGTCCTGCAATAATTCTAAATGACGAAGTTATATCAGACAACCCTGAAGGTGGTACAGGCAAGGGTTTGTTTATTAATGGATTGTCTCAAATGAAAAAGTTAGTTGTGATTGATGGAAAAGCTTTCAATTTTGAAAAAAGCTTTGCATATCAATTAGTATCAGCTGACACTCAAATACTATGCTTTGATGATGTAAAGAAACATTTTGACTTTGAAAGATTATTTAGTGTAGTGACTGAGGGATTAACTTTAGAAAAGAAAAACAAAGACGCAATAAAAATTCCTTTTAAAAAATCGCCTAAGGTAAGTATAACCACAAACTATGCCATTAAAGGTAGAGGTGCTTCATTTGAGAGGAGAAAGTGGGAGTTAGAATTTAAACAGTTTTATACTAAAGATTTTACTCCCCTGGTAGAGTTTGGCAAGTTATTATTCTCTGAATGGAATGAGGAGGAGTGGTGTGCCTTTGATAATTACATGGTAGAAAACTTAATGTTTTATTTAAGTAATGGATTAATCAAGGCAGACTTTAAAAATCTTACTATTAGAAAACTATCAGCTGACACATGTCATGAATTTATAGAGTGGTGTGGTTTGGTTGGTGCAGACAATAAAAATGATTCAATTAAATACAATGAAAAAATATACAAAAATGATTTGTATTTAGAGTTTATAGACGATAATCCTGATTTTGCTCCAAAGGCAAAACGAACCATTTCCAGAACAGAATTTTATAGGTGGCTGAATTCATTCGCACTGTATAAAACAGGAATAAAACCTGATGAGGGTAGAGATCTAAATGGCAGGTGGATTATATTTTTAACTGACAAAACAAAAGTAAAGAAAGATGAGCAATTGGTATTCTGATTTTAAATGGTGTGTTGAAAATGATTTTCAAGTATATGTAAAACCACTAAACAATGGAGGAGAATGTAAGATTGCAATTAGAAAGGGAGGAATATCTACAGAGGGCAAGCCCTCAAAATATAATAAAGAAAAAGGCTTAACTTTGTATAGTAAAGAAACTTTAGGAACGGTAATTTATAAAAACCAAAAGAAAGCATTTCAAGCTTTACCTAAAGTATACAACTATCTAAGAAAGCGCTATGGCAGTATATGACGAAGAAACTCAAATACATTTAGGAATGCTTAATTCCTATGACATAGTAGTTTACAAAGTGCCTTATTCTGATTTGGCGATAACCACAAGTAGTTTTTTTATTCACGACATTACTAAACCCGTGACTCAACAAACAGTTGATGATCTAATTTATTATTTCGAGCAAGAAGAAGACTATGAAAGGTGCGCAGAACTTCAAAAAATAAGACACGAATATGATACAATTTAGAGATTACCAAAAAGACATAATCAAAAAGGCTTCCAATATATTAAGGGATGTCAAATTTGTTTACCTGTCTATGGAGGTTAGAACAGGAAAAACACTCACCTCTTTAGGCACCCTGGACTTGATGAGTGTGAACAAGGTATTGTTCATCACAAAGAAGAAAGCAATAGGTAGTATTATTGTAGACTACAAATTGCTTAGGCCTAACTATGAACTAGAAGTTATTAATTACGAGAGTCTTCACAAAGTAAAACAACGAGGTTGGGATGCTATTGTGTGCGATGAAGCGCATACATTAGGAGCATTTCCAAAACCCAACAAGCGAGCTAAACAAGTCAAGTCGCTTCTACTCAACAACAATTGTTTTGTAATGCTTTTATCTGGAACACCCACGCCTGAATCTTTTAGTCAGATATATCATCAGGTTTACGGATTGTTTATGTCTCCGTTTAGAAAATACAACACCTTTTACAAGTTTGCAAGAGAGTATGTAAATGTAACTCAAAAGAAAATAAATGGATTTATGATTAACGACTACAGCAGTGCAAAGAAAACTGTTTTGGACGAAATGAAACCTTATATGATTTCTTATACTCAAAAAGAAGCAGGTTTTGAATCTTCAATTAAAGAAATGGTCTTGATTGTTGAAGCTCCTAAATCAATTTATGATATGTGCAACAAACTCAAAAAAGACTTGGTGGTGGAGGGAAACAGCGAGGTTATATTAGCAGACACAAGTGTAAAACTGATGCAAAAGCTTCACCAAATGTATAGCGGAACTGTAAAGTTTGAAGGCGGAAATTCTATGGTGCTAGACACATTTAAGGCTGAATATATACAGGAGTATTTTAAAGATCAAAAAATTGCAATCTTCTACAAGTTTAAAGAAGAATACAATGCACTAAAACTTGTGTATGGAGACAAACTTTGTAACACCCTGGAGGAGTTTTGTAACTCAGATAAAAACATAGCACTTCAAATAATAAGTGGTAGGGAGGGAATATCACTCAAAGACGCTGATTGCTTAGTGTATTACAATATTGACTTTAGTGCCACAAGCTATTGGCAGTCACGAGATCGCATGACAACAAAAAACAGGCTACACAATAAAATTTATTGGGTGTTTACCGACAAGGGTATAGAGCCAAAAATATACAGAGCAGTAACTAAGAAAAAAGATTATACTCTGACACATTTTAAAAAAGACTTATTGAGTGTATAATTTATTGGAAATTTTTTGTTATTTTGTTTTTATGACAGAACAGCAAATTCAATCCAAAAGAATTAAAGAGCTCGAAAGCGAAGGTTATTACGTAATTAAATTACTTAAGACCAACAAAAATGGAATACCTGATTTACTTGCTATTCCAGAGAATTCAGATGTTTTATTTTCTGAAATCAAAAAAAAGTCAGGCAAGGTGTCTGCAATACAACAATATAGAATAAAACAATTAAAAGAGCATGGAGTTAAAACAGAAATATATAGAGGATGAATTTGAAATTGATGAGTATTTCATCAAACAAATACATGGATTCAAAAGAGCTAGCGTAAGAATCGCAGCAAAAATAGATTATATGTTTGGAATCAAACATACAGGAGGTAGAATGCAAAATATAGCAGGGCATGTCAATGATAAGGATGACAACCCTATATTTTTTGTGGTTGATTATTTTAGAGAGTCAGATGAAAGCCCAATCGTTCTGATTGATATTAGAGAAATAGAAGTAGATAGATATTTAGATTTTATTAATAAAAAAAGATATATTAAATGAAAGCAAACATGGCTCAACAGTTCGTTATTAAATCTGTGGAAGAGACCACAGGTTTACACAATATAAGACAACACACTAGAAAAAGAGAATATGTAGACGCCAGGAGAATTGCTTATTTAATTATGAGAAAAATGTATGGAACCCCTTACTATCAAATTGCTAAACTATTTAACCGCAACCACGCCACAGTTATTTATGGTGTAAACAGTGCACAAAATCTTATAGATACTGATCCTAATTTTCGTGAAACATATTTTGAAACATTGGCTGAAGTCAGTGGAGGAGGCACAAGAATGTCAGAAATCGTGCTACAGATTAAAGAATTAAAAAAAGAGTTTTTAACACTACAAAAAAACGGATATGAAATATAATTATGACGATATAGAAAAAATTGCAGAATTCAAAAGTTGGTCGGAAAAAAGAAAAATTGACGAGCTTTTACGTATAGATTGCATTATGTATACGAATATGGGTAGTGATAGTACGAAAAAAGAAAGACTTAATACAAAAAAGAGATCCAGATCAATTTACAGGCTCATTCAAAAAATAAATCCTGAGGTAGGAAAAAGCTTTTTATATCACATGGATAGTTAATAACTTTTTATTGTCGTGTTATGCATGTTTTTTAAGTTTTCTTTAACTTATTGCAAAACAGCAACATGACTGTCCAACCAAACAACCAAAATTCTATAAATTTCATCAATCTTTTGATGTCTAGAATTAATACACTTACAGACGATGTGTATGAGTCTTTAATGGATGAAGACTACGACACGCTAAAATCTACGATCAAAGAGCTGCAAGGGGTGTTAAGGGACACTCAGAAACTAGCAGACGATGAAATATAGACCAAGACTGAATGAAGAGGAGTATGCTTTAATAACAAAACATCGTGCCCTTCAAAAAGAGTGTGACCTAAGAGGCATACCTATGGATGACGTAAATCACTATTGGTATAAAGGGAAACATTTTTCTCTTCACGTTAAGAACAAGGGCGTATCTCCAGAAGAACTTAGAGACGACATTATAAAGGCGATGAACGAGCATTCGCCTACTTATTATAAAATAAAACGTAAAAAACAAACAAATGGACACTTATTGGTTATTGATCCTGCAGATATTCATATTGGCAAGTTGTGCTCCTCTTTTGAAACAGGGGAAGAATATGACGCACAAATCGCGGTCAAAAGAGTTAAAGAGGGAGTCAAGGGAATTATAAATAAAGCAGATGGGTTTAACATTGATAGAATACTTTTTGTTGGCGGTAATGACATATTACATGTTGACACTCCCAAGAGAATGACAACCTCTGGAACACCACAAGATACAGACGGTATGTGGTATGAAAACTTTATGATAGCAAAAAAACTATATGTAGATGTATTAGAAATGCTAATTAGTGTTGCTGATGTACACTTCGTGTATAATCCAAGTAACCATGATTATATGTCAGGATTTATGTTGTCTGATTCTATTCAATCGTGGTTTAGAAAATGCAAAAACATTACCTTTGATTGTGGGATTGCTCACAGAAAAGGGTTTAAATACGGCAGCAATCTTATTGGTACAACACATGGTGACGGTGCAAAAATACCTGATCTTCCGCTTATAATGGCAAATGAATTTGCTAAAGAGTGGGCTGAAACAAAGCACAGATATGTATATACACATCACGTTCATCATAAAACAAGCAAAGATTTTCACGGTATAACTGTGGAAAGTTTAAGATCACCAAGCGGTACAGACTCCTGGCATCACCGTAATGGGTATGGTGTAGGAGGAGTCAAAGCTATTGAGGGCTTTATACACTCAAAAAAACATGGGCAAGTTGCCCGATTAACACATATATTTTAATTATGAAGAAAGTAAATTTTAAAGTCATCGGATGGATGACAATGTTAGCCCTAACTTTTGTGGGGTGTATTTATGGAATAGTTATAGCAATATCTGCGTTTTGAATTGATTTGAAAGGATTAGAGCTTGCTCTTGACGTTTAACTTATTCTTTTGTAGTTTCGGTTTTTGATTAAGAGGCCCCTCGTCTTTCAGTGTCTTTCTTGGTTCAGGTTCTTCTAACTTTCCAGGATCTATAGGTTTCATTTTTTTCAAATCTCTAAAAACTCTTTCGCTCATATATCCCACTTCTGATAAAGGAATTAAATTCATCAAGTGAAGAGCATAAATAATCGCTGTATTGTTTAATTTATCTTGAGCGCTTTTAGATATTTTTGACTTCTTGCCAAATCTGTTTGTATATTCACCTGTTTGTGCAATCATAATCATGTCTTTTAAGGTAGTAAGTTTCTTACCACCTATACCCAAAACACCCAACTGATCCACAAGTTCTTTGTCAGTATTTGCAAAAAACTTCCACGGGTTTTCTTCACCTTCTTGAACAATGTTTAAAAAGTAGTTTGCTGAATTTAGTAGTATATCGTTTGCTGGAGGAAGCGGTGATATAATATCTGCTACCACATTACCCAATCTTCCCTTTATTTGATTCTGTAATCTTTTGTCTTGTTTCTCTCTAGCTTCCATTCTTTTTTCCCACTCAGGTCTCATATCCTCTTCGTCCTCTCCCGCAAAACCTTCTGCTAATTTTGATAGCATTGAAGATATGGCTAAACCTAAAGCATTAAACATTGTGGTTTCCACTCCTAAACCTGCTAAAGATCTCGCAGCTCTTGCTTTGTCGCCAGGTAATGCAGTAGGGTTGTTCACTAGTGTATTTATGTCAGCATACATTCTAGTTTTTTGATTTAGTAAAAAGTTAGAAAATGGTAAAAGGGTTTTTCTAATAACTGAGGTTGTAAGGTTGTTGCTTGTAAATGCACCACCCTGCAAGTCTTGGTCTGAGGCGTTTTGCTGTCTGTCAACTTGTTGTTGTGCATAATCTAAACTAGATTGATTTAAAGGCTTGCTCCAATCTATTTCATTAGAAGGAACACCTCTTTTTGCTTCAGCTTGAATATAATACGCAATAAAAGATGCTCTTGCAGTTCCAACATCGGGATCTACAAGTGTCTTTTGTAAAATGTATTTGTTTACTTTATCAAATCCATCTACTACTTTTTTGCCTGCTTTTTTAGTTTTATTAATGACACCTTTTTCATCACCAATTCTTGTGTCGTTTTCAATTTGACTATTTAAAGAATTTAAGTCCGCTTGAGATTGCACACCTCTGTTTGCTATAGGCATGCCTGAATTATCTAAGGCTTTTGACACCACAGGATCAAACACAAGTTTTGAACCTAACAATGTATTAACTGCACCTGCATTTGTTAGTGTGTTGAATATAGGAATCATTTGTTTAAATGGTTGTGTTATACCACCAAGTGCACGAACAACACCAAAGGTTGCTATCTTATCTACTGCATTTAATACTGATGAGTCTTCTTTATTATATTCACCAATACCTCTTTTTTTGTCTACATATAAATTAATCCTATCGTCTAAAATTTTTCTGGACTGATCGTTTGGAAATACTTTTTTGAATGCATCAGATTCTCTAGCCCCTTTTATTTGCTGAATAGAGGGAGCTGTAAATATATCAGTCAAAGCTGCTTCATAGTTGTTTAGGTTTTGTCTGTCAAAATCTAAATTTAGTATTCTGTTTTTTGGCAAAGATTTTGGTTTGGTTGCCTCCTTCAAAATTCCTGCTTCTTTATCATAAG
>MDSZ01005496.1_pt1 | contig 15383 bp, 12 predicted proteins | sample 811201 | NCBI WGS metagenome assembly MDSZ01 (sample SAMN05326647, study PRJNA326480) | marine metagenome | isolation source: seawater | place: Indian Ocean: North | collected 2010
TGAGCTATTCCCGCAATGGCATCCCCAAGGGGATTCGAACCCCTGTTACCGCCGTGAAAGGGCGGTGTCCTAGGCCTCTAGACGATGGGGACACATCGTTTAAGTGCGTTGCATTTTAACTCCATCTCGTTGATTTGCAAGAACTTTTTTTCAACAAGATGTTTGCTAACTGCCTAATTGCAAAACACCGATCCTGATTCAGCGTCATGCCACTTTCGTGTGAAATTGGAGCGGGAAAGGAGGCTCGAACTCCCGACCCCAACCTTGGCAAGGTTGTGCTCTACCAACTGAGCTATTCCCGCATTTCACACTTGAAAATGGCATCCCCAAGGGGATTCGAACCCCTGTTACCGCCGTGAAAGGGCGGTGTCCTAGGCCTCTAGACGATGGGGACACATCGCTTTGAAGTGCTGCGCATTCTACAGCGTTTTTGTTGAGTTGCAAGAACTTTTTTCTTTTAAATCAACAACTTCCTGACTGATCGTCTGATCTGATGCCGGTCATTTTAAACAGCAGGCCTGGAGTGCTGTTTAAAATTTGGAGCGGATAACGTGATTTGACCGGGCTGGCGTTCCAGCTCGCGACCCTCTGGGTCGCTCCGGCAGCTTCCGCTACCTGCGTATGCTCCAAAATATTGGAGCGGGAAACGAGATTCGAACTCGCGACCCCGACCTTGGCAAGGTCGTGCTCTACCAACTGAGCTATTCCCGCACACAAAATGGCATCCCCAAGGGGATTCGAACCCCTGTTACCGCCGTGAAAGGGCGGTGTCCTAGGCCTCTAGACGATGGGGACGTCTCAATCAAGAGGCGCGAATTCTATTGAGGCTTTGATGGGCCGTCAACCCCTGCATGAAAAATTTTTACGACTACACTTAAGCGATGTTATGGAAACCGCGGTCACACAGGGCCTGAACCTCTATGTCTACATTCCTGCTGGTCATTCTTGCTGTGTTTACAGCGCTGAGCGCTGTCGGCGCGCTGTGGTTTATGCGCTGGCAGGAACAGAAGCGCCTTGAACGCGCCCGTCAGGCTGTCGAACACGCTGACCGTATGGGCGAACTCAGTATGATTGGCGAAACCCTTGCACCATGGCTCAGCCAGGGCTGTAAGCAGTTTCTTGCGCAGAAGATTCAGCATCATGCTGGTCAGCTGCAGCAACTGGGCATCAAAGCCGATCAGCGTTGCAACCGCGCTATCGAGAACGCCAACCAATGGCAGGACGCAGCCAAAGGCGGCAAGACTCCCCTTCCCGCCCAAAGCAGCAAGGCGCAGGAACTGCGCAATCTGATTACCCTGCTGATCGAATACATCCGTAATGAATACAAGAAAAGCCTGGTCGCTGCGGCCGAGGCCCGCCCCCTGCTGGCAGAGCTGAAGATTCTGAATGTGCGCATCGCCGCAGCCGTATTCGAAAGCAAAGCCATCGCCGCAGAGAACATGAATAACCACAGCCAGGCGGTGCACTATCTGAAGAAAGCCATGGCAGCCTTACAGGTGGTCGAAAAACCTACCCCTGACATCGTCGATATGCTGGCTGATATTAAGCAGCGTCACGAACTGCAACTGGCCCAGCTACAAAGCAACAATACCGGTAATCGTCTGGAAGCAGCGGCAGAAAAGTTGGCAGAAGACGATGACGCCTGGAAGAAAAAGAACTTCTGAACGGCCTGAACAGATTCACCGGAAAACCCAGGCCGACGCCAAATCAGCTGCGCTGAGCTGCTAACTGCCTGATCAAGCCCTTCAGTTCGTCGCGTAATGCTTTTCCCTGCTCAATATCCACACCGGTCTGACACAGAATATCCGTCGGTATGTCTTTCGCCTGCTCCCTGAGCATCTTACCGGTATCCGTCAGATCCACTTCGACCACCCGTTCATCCGTTGCCGAGCGCCGGCGCACCAGCAAGCCATTGCTTTCCATGCGCTTGAGCAGAGGCGTAACCGTCCCGGTATCCAGCTGCAGCTGTTCACAGAGGAATTTAACGGTGACCGGCAGTGCCCCCTGCGCGGCAGAGCGCCCTTTTTCCAGCGCCTGCCAAAGAACCAGCATCACCAGATATTGCGGATACGTCAGGCCGAGCGCCTGCAGCATTGGTTGATAGGCCTGAGTAATCAGCCGGGACAGCGTATAAACGCTGAAACACAGCTGATTATCCAGATGCAGTTGCGGATACTGATCCTCTGCCATCAGGCGCTGCCCAGCAGAGATTCGATATCGGCTTTCAGCTTTTCTGGTTTGGTGGTCGGCGCATAACGCTTCACCACCTTACCCTGGCGATTAATCAGGAATTTGGTGAAATTCCATTTAATGCCCTTACTGCCAAGCAGGCCCGGCGCTTCGCTTTTCAGCTGCTGATACAGTGGCGCAGCACCGTCGCCGTTCACTTCGATTTTGGCGAACATGGGAAAACTCACGCCATAGTTCTTCTGACAGAAAACACCGATGGTGGCGTTATCGCCCTTTTCCTGTTGGCCAAACTGGTTGCACGGGAACCCGAGAATCACCAACCCCTGATCTTTGTATTGCTGATACAGAGCTTCCAGCCCTTCGTACTGGTAGGTAAAGCCGCATTCGCTGGCGGTGTTAACAATAAGCACCACACTGCCCTGATATTCACTCAGATCCTGCTCTGTACCACTCAACAGCGGCATACGATATTCAAGTACTGACATTCTGACCTCTGATTCCGCTTAAACGGATTGTATTGTTATCAATTAGATTGCACACAATATAATTACCCCGAAAGAAAGACAACCATACAGATGGCAATCAGGCCCATGCCTGATCGCTCTGCGCCGCTTAGCTTTAGCTGGCAAAACGGCCGGGTTAACCGGCCTTCACTGGGTCAGTCGTCTGTTTTCAGATCGAGAGAGGCAGAATTGATGCAGTAACGCAGGCCGGTTTCATCCTGCGGACCATCAGTAAAAACATGGCCGAGATGGGCGTCGCATTTGTGACAGCGGACTTCCGTGCGCACCATAAAATGACTGGTATCTGTGTATTCGTCGATTACGTCATCACTGACCGGCTTAAAAAAGCTGGGCCAGCCGCAGCCGGAATCGAACTTGGTATCAGACAGGAACAATGGCTCACCACAGCACACGCAGTGATAGACGCCCTTATCTTTAGTGTTCCAGTAACGCCCGGTAAAAGCCCGTTCGGTACCGGCTTCGCGGGTAATGTGATAGGTCTCCGGATCGAGTTCAGCGGCCCACTCTTCGTTGGTCTTTTCGACTTTTTTCACCTGATTTCTCCTCAACGATTGTCTGTACGCCAAATCTGTGAAACAGCACGGCGCATACAGACTTTCAGAGCTAAGCTTCGAAGAGTATCATGCCCACTTTTCCTTTCAATACAGGCAGTAAGGTCCCATGCAGGAAATTCTTAAATCCAACAAACTGGCGAATGTGTTTTACGATCTGCGTGGGCCGGTACTGCAGGCGGCGAAGCGAATGGAAGATGAAGGTCACCGTATTCTGAAACTGAATATCGGTAACCCGAAACCATTTGGCCTGGACGCTCCGGATGAAATCATTCAGGACGTTATTTACAACCTGCCGGATTCTGAAGGCTATCAGGATTCCAAAGGCCTGTTTTCTGCGCGTAAAGCTATCATGCAGTACGCCCAGCAGAAGAATATCGCCAACGTCACCATCGATGACATCATTCTCGGTAACGGCGTCAGTGAGCTGATCGTTGCCAGCATGCAGGGTCTGCTCAATAACGGTGACGAAGTACTGCTGCCAGCGCCGGATTACCCGCTGTGGACCGGTGCTGTCGCTCTGTCCGGCGGTCGCCCGGTGCATTATATCTGTGATGAAGGTGCTGGCTGGATGCCGGATCTGGACGACATGCGCAGCAAAATCACCGATAAAACCCGCGCCATGGTGTTGATCAACCCGAACAACCCGACCGGTGCCGTGTACCCGGATGAAATCCTGCTGCAAATGCTGGAAATTGCCCGTCAGCACAACCTGATCGTATTTTCCGATGAAATTTACGACAAAATTCTGTTCGACGGTGTGACCCACACCTCCACGGCATCATTGGCCGATGACCTGCTGATCATCACCTTTAACGGGTTATCTAAAAACTATCGTCTGGCCGGCTTCCGTTCCGGCTGGATGATTATCAGCGGCGCTAAACACCTGGCCCGCGATTACATCGAAGGTCTGGAAATGCTGGCGCAGATGCGTCTGTGTGCCAACGTACCGGCTATGTACGCTATTCAGACAGCCCTTGGTGGTTATCAGAGTATTAATGACCTGGTGGCGCCGGAAGGCCGTATCTGTCAGCAGCGCAATATCGCCTATGAAATGCTGAACGAAATGCCAGGGGTCAGCTGCACCAAACCACAGGGCGCACTGTATTGTTTCCCGAAAGTGGATCAGAAGAAATTCAATATCCGCAACGACGAACGCATGGTGCTCGACCTGCTGGAACAGCAACGCATTCTGGTGGTTCACGGCACAGCATTTAACTGGCCTTACCCGGATCATTTCCGTGTGGTTTTCCTGCCACGTCCGGAAGATCTGGATCTGGCCATGGATAAAATGCACAAGTTCTTCTCTGGCTATAAGCAGGCCTGACGGACGCTTATGCTTGATGTCCATATTGATGATTTTTACATGGATGTGGCGGCCACTCTGCTGAGTGGCTTCCGCTACTTTCCGCGTACACAAACGCTGTTTATCGAAGATATCAGCGGCCCTGACAATATGGATGAATTTGGTCTGCACAGTCCCCGCCATCTGGCTGCCTTAGGCACGCTGCAATGGCTGCAGGAAGAAGGTTATATCCGTTTCAGTAATCTCAGCCGCCAGGAATCGGTGGATGATTTTGTACTGACCAGTAAAGCCTTTACCCGCATGATTGCCATGGCCGATCCGCAATCGCTGAAAGGCAACCGCATTGGCGAAACCGACGCCGATAATACCCCGGTATTTCAGCTGCTGGAGTTTGCCCGCCTGCAGGAAGACTCCACCTGGACCGGCGAACTGGTTAAGCAATATTTTCTGGATTTATAACGATGTCTGTTAAAGCGCATTAAAAAACAGGCAAAAAAGCCAGACATAAAAAAGGCCGCTGTTCAGCGGCCTTTCTGTTTTTGCAGCAATCCGGTTTATTTCACCCGCACATCAAACCCGGCGGCTTCCAGTGTCGCGTGCAAATCGTGGCACTTAGCAGGCACACCGACTTTCAGGGTCGGGATATCGCGGCGCAGCGGATATTCTTTACGCAGCTTATCGAAGGTTTCACGCAGGTCCGCATCACTGACATGACGCATCGCGGTGCGCATAACACCATCGTCCACGCGGATTTCATAAGCCGCGCGAATTGCTGTTCTCAGCGCCTGATACATAGGCACCTGATCAGAGAAATTCACCCGCTTAACACCCGGCTCAGGTAAAAACTGCGCCAGCTTACGGCGGATAGGCAGGCCGAAATGCTCACACAAACCCTGATACACATATTCAGTACCGCGCATTTTGCCATCCAGTGAATAGCCAGCGATGTGCGGTGTGGCCAGCAGGCAGCGACGCAACAACGGCAGACTGAGCTGGGGTTCGTTTTCCCAGACATCGAGCATGGCCTCAAAATCGAGGTTGTCATTCATATGGGCCAGCAATGCTGCGTTATCCACCACCGGGCCACGACTGCTGTTAATCAGACAGGCATCCGGTTTCATCTGCTTGAGACGGGCTTCATCAATCAGATGGTAGGTTGCGTGTTCGCCGTCACGGGTCAGCGGCGTATGCAGAGTCACAACATCAGCTGCCAGCGCTTCATCCAGCGAGACCAGCTCACCGACATCTTCTTCATCTTTGAACGGATCAACTGCCAGCACGGTAGTACCCAGCGCTTCAAGACGGGTACGCAGCAGCGAGCCGACATTACCGATACCAACAATACCGACGCTCAGATCGGTGAAGCCAATACCGCGCTGGTCGAGCAACACACTGACCGCGCTGAGCACGTAATCGACCACCGCCTGGGCGTTACAGCCCGGCGCACTTTTAAAGCCGATGTCATTTTCTTTCAGGTAGTCCAGATCGATATGATCTGTGCCAATGGTGGCGGTACCGACAAAACGGATGGAGGAGCCGTCCAGCAGCGCTTTATTAACCCGGGTGACTGAACGCACCAGCAGGATGTCAGCGCCGGCCAGATCCGAGGGCTTCATGGTGCGCCCTTCTACGCGGTGAATTTCACCGATCTCAGCAAAGAATTCGTTAACTAGGGGAATATTTTCGTCGGCAACAATGCGCACTGGCGTGTACCTGATGATGAACAAGGGGCCATTTTGGCAATTGTCACCGCTAATGACAATTGCCTGATGACGTTTATATTACTCGGGGCTGACCGGGATCACGCCAACGCCAGAGTTACCGCCACACCATTCAGCGCAGCATTGCCGCTCAGTGTGTCGATCTGCTGATCATCGGTGAGCTCATTACAGTTCACCCCAGCGACCCGCGCTGCGACCTGCAGACGGGTTTCCGGCTGATGGTGACCCCAGCCATGTGGCAGGCTGACCACACCGGGCATCAGCGCATCAGTAAGCTCAGCGGTGGCGACTACTGCCCCGACCCGGGACGTCACCTTCACCTGGGCGCCCTCTTCGACACCCCGCTGCGCAGCATCTTCCGCGTTCATCAGCAGCGTACAGCGGCTTTTGCCCTTGGTCAGGCGCTGGCTGTTGTGCAGCCAGGAATTGTTGCAGCGGATATGGCGGCGGCCGATCAGCGTAAATTCATCAGCCTGAGGCTGCGGCAAAAACTGCGGCAGCGTCAGCGACTGCAGAGCCTGCAGATAGGTCTCCGGCGTCAGTTGCAGACGCTTGTCTTTGTGGAACAAACGTTGTGGCAAACAAGGCTGTAATTCGCCCAGATCGAGGCCATGAGGCGACTTTTTCAGCTTATCCAGCGTCATGCGATACGGGCCGGATTTGAGCAGCGTATTCAGAATACCCGACGGCTTCAGCAACCCCATCATTCCGTACATAATGCGGTTTTCCAGGCGCTTGCCAAAACTGCCGCGGTTAAGTTTTTTCGCCAGCGTAAGCAGGATCTGCCAGTCCTCACGCACACTGTTTTTGCCCCAGCGGCTGCGCTTGTATAACGGTGGCGAATATTTGGCCACGTTGCGCACTGCCAGCACATTAAAAATCAGATCGTAATGATCGCGTTCCAGCGGACTGCACGGAGGCAGAATTAGGTCAGCATGGCGGCTGGTTTCATTAAGGAACATATCCACCGACACCATAAAATCCAGCGACTCAAAAGCTTTGGTCAGCTGACCACTGTTAGGCGTCGACACCAGAGGATTACCGGCCACCGTCAGCATGGCTTTGATCTGCCCTTCTCCGGGCGTAAGAATTTCTTCAGCAAGCGCAGACACCGGCAACTCACCGCCAAATTCCGGCAGACCGCGCACCCGGCTCTGAAATTTATTGTAATGTCCGCGCCCACCCTGAGCAGCGGTGACTTTTAACAGATCTACAGCCGGGCGGGTAAACATGGCACCGCCGGCACGGTCGAAATTTCCGCTGACAATATTCAGCACATTAATCAGCCACTGACACAAGGCACCCTGCGCCTGCACGGACACACCCATACGACCGTAACAAACGGCAGATTCTGCACTCAGCCAGCGGTTTGCCAGCTCGCGCACATTGTCAGCGCTGACGCCCGTCACAGGAGCGGTATTTTCGGGTTTAAAATCCGCGCATAAAGGCGCCAGCGCCTGGCTGTCGATGTAGTCAGGCAGCGACGGCAACTGCGTCTGCAGCTCGTGGGTAAAAACATACAGCAGCGACAGCAGCAAATACACATCCTGCCCCGGGCGCACAAACCAATGCTCATCGGCGACGTCAGCAGTTTCGGTTTTACGCGGATCGATGACCAGAATCCGGCCGCCGCGCTCGCGGATACTTTTTAAGCGGTTTTTGATATCCGGTGCCGTCATCAGGCTGCCGTTGGAAGCCAGAGGATTGCCGCCCATAACAATCAGAAAATCGGTACGGTCGATATCCGGCACCGGCACCATTAACTGATGGCCAAACATAAAATAGCTGGCCATATGGTGCGGCAGCTGATCGACCGAGGTTGCCGAAAATTTATTACGGCTGCCAATCGCTCTGAGCATCAGCGGACCAAACAATAAATTGCCGTAATTATGCACATTGGGGTTACCGAGATAGCTGCCAACCGCGTTGCGGCCATGTGCTTTCTGAATACGGTCAAAGCCCTCAGCCGCTTCGTTCAGAGCCTGCCCCCAACTGATTTCCTGCCAGCCGGATGCGGTCTTTTTCAATGGCTGGCGCAAACGGTCCGGATCGTTATGCAGATCCTGCAATGCCGTCGCCTTAGGACAGATATAACCACGGCTGAACGGATCGCTTTTATCACCTTTAATGGAAACAATGTCACCGCTGGCAGACTGCTCAATGCGGATACCGCAGGTGGCTTCACACAGGCTGCAGGTACGTAAGTGTGTTCTGTTGGTCATCGTGTGCTTTCCGGCTGGCCGGTTTTACCGGACTTATTTTTGTGACTTGCTTATTTTTTCACTGACTATACCGGTAACTGAATGGCAACGGACACGCCTTATGTGCCAAAAAAACTCCGGATCGGTCACATTGCCCGTCTATTTCGCCCGGCCAGCACAAAACCAGCACAAAACCCGCACAAAAGCGCATCCGTCAGAGAAATTTATTAGTCAGAGCAGCTCATTAATCCGCAAAATGCACAAATCTGACAGGCATAAAGGACTACAACCTTAGTTGTAATGGGGCAAATTTACTCTTGATAAATTGAAAAAATATTATACACCTCAGCCATTAATCTTATGAATGCTGCACATTATGGGGACTAATGATCATCAAGACGATAAATCCGGTATACTCCGGCCTCCACAGGTGGGTAAAGCGGTTTTAAAGAGGCTGATCGTCTATTTAATAACCTACCTGCCGAAGAAATGAACAATTGGTGCTTAATCACAACGAAACCTACCCCCTCGTTGCTGAACCAAAGTGCTAATACATCGCTAACAAGGCTTTGAGAGGGTCGCTAATGAGTCTGTATTCAGAATACCTGGAAGAAATTGAGGTTCGTAAAAAGGATCTGGGTTTACACCCAAAACCAATCGACAGTGCCGAACTGCTGTCTGAAATCATTGCCCAGATCAAAGATACCGGCAATGCCGAGCGCGAAGCCTCTCTGAACTTCTTTATCTACAACACTCTTCCAGGCACCACTCCTGCTGCAGGCGTTAAAGCTAAGTTCCTGAAAGACATCGTAACCGGTGCAGAAACCGTTGCTGAGATCTCTCCGGAATTCGCTTTAGAGCAACTGTCTCACATGAAAGGCGGCCCTTCTGTTGAAGCCCTGCTGGACATCGCTCTGTCTGACGATGCAAACAACGCCGCTGCCGGTGAAGTTCTGAAGTCTCAGGTATTCCTGTACGACGCAGACACCAAACGTCTGGCTGATGCTTTCAAAGCTGGCAACGCCATTGCTAAAGAGATTCTGGAAAGCTACGCAAAAGCAGAATTCTTCACCAAACTGGACGACATCCCAGAGAAAATCAAAGTCATCACCTACATCGCTGCTGAAGGTGACATCTCTACTGACTTACTGTCTCCAGGTAACCAGTCTCACTCCCGTGCTGACCGTGAACTGCACGGCCTGTGCATGATTTCCCCTGAAGCTCAGCAGGAAATCAAAAAAATGGGCGAAGAAAACCCAGACGCCAAAGTGATGCTGATCGCTGAGAAAGGCACCATGGGTGTTGGTTCTTCCCGTATGTCCGGTGTGAACAACGTGGCACTGTGGGCCGGTGAAAAAACCTCCCCATACATCCCGTTCATCAACAACCGTCCTGTAGTTGCCGGTACTAACGGTATCGCTCCTATCTTCCTGACTACTGTAGGCGTAACCGGTGGTATCGGTCTGGACCTGAAAAACTGGGTACAGAAAAAAGACGCTAACGGCGAAATCGTACGTGACGCTAACGGCGACGCAGTACTGGAAGAAAAATTCTCTGTAGCTACCGGTACCGTTCTGACCATCGACACCAAAGCCAAGAAGCTGCTCGACAGCGAAGGCAACGTGCTGGTTGACGTATCTTCCGCTTTCACTCCACAAAAAGTGGAATTCATGAAAGCCGGCGGTTCTTACGCGGTAACCTTCGGTAAGAAAATCCAGACTTTCGCTGCTGAAACTCTGGGCATCGAAGCACCAGCTGTTTACGCGCCTTCCAAAGAAATCTCCATCGAAGGCCAGGGCCTGACCGCTGTTGAAAAAATCTTCAACCGCAACGCGGTAGGTGTTAAGTCCAAGACTCCTCTGCACACCGGTTCTGACGTTCGCGTTAAAGTGAACATCGTAGGTTCTCAGGACACCACTGGTCCTATGACCACTCAGGAACTGGAATCCATGGCGGCTGCCACCATCTCTCCTGACGTTGATGGTGCCTTCCAGTCTGGCTGTCACACAGCGTCTGTATGGGATAACAAAGCCAAGGCCAACACGCCTAAACTGATGGCCTTCATGAACGCGTTCGGCGTGATCACTGCCCGTGATCCTAAGGGTGTTTACCCTCCAATGACCGACGTAATCCACAAAGTACTGAACGACATTACTGTGGACGACCGCGCAATCATCATCGGTGGTGACTCTCACACCCGTATGTCTAAAGGTGTCGCGTTCGGTGCGGACTCCGGTACCGTTGCCATCGCACTGGCCACTGGTGAAGCAGCAATGCCGATTCCAGAGTCTGTGAAAGTAACCTTCAAAGGCAACATGAAGCCATACATGGACTTCCGTGACATCGTACACGCTACTCAGGCGCAGATGCTGAAGCAGTTCAACGGCGAAAACGTGTTCCAGGGTCGTGTAATCGAAGTACAGATCGGTACTCTGCTGGCTGACCAGGCCTTCACCTTCACCGACTGGACTGCAGAAATGAAAGCGAAAGCTTCTATCTGTATCTCTACCGATGAAACCCTGATCGCATCTCTGGAACTGGCTAAGTCCCGTATCCAGATCATGATCAACAAAGGCATGGACAACGAAGCCAAGATGCTGGAAGGCCTGATCGCTCTGGCTGACAAGCGTATTGCTGAAGTTAAATCTGGCGAAGCACCTGCTCTGGCTCCGGATGACAACGCTAAATACTACGCCGAAGTTGTTGTTGACCTGGACGCAATCGACGAACCAATGATTGCTGACCCAGACGTAAACAACGAAGACGTATCCAAGCGTTACACCCACGACGTGATCCGTCCGACTTCTTACTACGATGGCCGTAAAGTTGACCTGGGCTTCGTAGGTTCCTGTATGGTTCACAAAGGTGACATGCAGATCATCGCTGCCATGCTGCGTAACCTGGAGAAGGACGGTCCTATTACGTTCAAGGCTCCACTGGTTGTAGCGCCACCAACGTACAACATCGTTGACGAGCTGAAAGCCGAAGGCGACTGGGACATTCTGGCGAAATACGCTGGCTTCGTATTCGACGATGCGCATCCAAAAGAAGCGGCACGTACCAAGTACGAAAACCAACTGTACCTGGAACGCCCTGGATGTAACCTGTGTATGGGTAACCAGGAAAAAGCAGAACCAGGTGACACCGTACTGGCGACCTCTACCCGTCTGTTCCAGGGCCGTGTTGTAGAAGACAGCGCTGAGAAGAAAGGTGAATCTCTGCTGGGCTCTACCCCAATGGTTGTTCTGTCTACTATCCTGGGTCGCTTCCCGACTCTGGAAGAGTACAAAGCAGCGGTTGACGGTATCAACCTGACTTCTTTCGCTCCACCGTCTGCAGACCTGGCTCGTCCAGCCATCCCTCTGAAAGCTATCTGATAGCTTTGAGGCGGTTAGCCCACTGCCCTGACCCACAGGCTCAGGCAGCGGGCTAAGCTCAGAACGAACGATTGGGTTTTGCTCCCCACACCGATGTGGGACAAGCACAAAAGATCAATGACGAAGAGCGGATTCAGGCAACAGCCTGTGCAGCCACTGAACTGATCGGCTTCTGTTGAAAAAACGCGATCGAATAAAAAAACCGGCACTCGAGAGAGGAGCCGGTTTTTTATTTTATGGACATAATGAGCTCAGTGAACTCATAGAGGAAATAGGGTTCAAGTCAGCAAGTTCACTGGGAATACTCTGATAATGAATGATCCTATTTGGTGTAACGCCTGTAGCTTGTGCAGCCAAAACGCGACAGCAGTTTGGCTGTCACATGCCTACGCTTGTTAAGTGTTATTGATGAATAGGTCATAATTTAAAATACGTTCCTACGGCAGCTATGCCGGCGACTGCAACAACAAGTGCGGCTAATTCGGAAAGAGGCCACCCAAAAAATAACCAACCAAATATATTTACTACAACAGCTATTGGTATAAGACTCATTACTGCTCCGGAAACCATGCGCATCAGCTTTTTTTTTGTTGGTTCCACATAGCCCTTAACCACATATGAACTCATACTTGGATGTGGCCTATCATTCACATCCTCAGGAACTATTTTCCAATATCGATCTTGATAATATATATACATACCCTCATCGCTATCCGAATAAAATAATTCAAAATCGACATGTTTCTTCGTCGATTCATAGGGGTATGGGTGCCGAACATAAACGCTTTTACCAGAACTTTTATATTTCATGGACACTCGGACACTTAACGCCCGCAATTGGGCAGACTCAAAGGAGGTCCCAAGCCGCTAAGCGGCTGATCAACCTGCACTTGTTATGTGTTGTAGCTTCAGAACACACTAAAAAGATCAAGGCTAGACGCTCCAATAGCTTTTGCTACGATCTCTTCTTTACGGGATATATCAGTATCCTTGTTCGATAGCTCGTCGAATTCATCTTTGCTAATAAAATCTGAGTGCTGATTCCAGTCTTCCTTTGAGCACTCAAAAACATTTTTTATCGATTCGGAACCATCATCAGAAAGGTACTGGGTTACGTAAACTTCAGATCCACTATCTTTCCAATACCCGCAATGTAACTTTCTCATGCTTAAATCCTTAACTTTGTCTTACACTGATCCTACCCACGAAAAGTAGACACCGTTTCAGGCACACTTCTCGTAATATTCCTGTTCATACTCTGCTGGGCTGCTATAGCCTATAGCAGAGTGCCTTCGCACGCGGTTGTAAACAGTTCGATATATTCAAATACGAGCGAGTACGCTTCCTGCTTAGTCCTCGGTTGCTCTGCATAGATGGATTCAACTTTCAGCCTTGAGAAGAATGATTCCATGGCTGCGTTATCCCAGCAGCTTCCCTTTCTGCTCATACTAGGGCGTATGCCGTTGCTGAGCAACCGGTGCTGATATTCACCAGAGCGATACTGAACTCCCCGGTCAGAATGCAGTATCAGGCCAGGCTTCACATGACGTGAATCATAAGCCATCTGAAAGGCATCTATGATCAGCTGATTCGTCATCGTAGAGTCCAGCGACCAACCGATGATCTTTCGCGAATACAGATCCATTATCACAGCCAGATAAACAAAGCCTTTATCAAGGGCGATGTAGGTTATGTCAGATACCCACTTTTCATCCGGTCGTTCGGCCGTGAAGTCTCTTCGCAATAGATTATCACTGACATGATTCCTGGCCTGAATGTTTGGAAAGAACTTATATCCTTTACCATTACGGGCTTTCAGGCTGCTTTGAGCCATTAATTTAGCCACATAGTTCACACTGCATGGAATTCCCGACTCATTCAGTTCTACGGTCAGTCTGGGCGCTCCATAGCGATGCTTGAAGCGCTCAAAAGTCGTAGCGATGACCTTCTCAAGGCTCTGCTGCCGCTTCTCGCTTTCAGACGTTCCGCGACGCAGCCACTTGTAATAACCGGCGCGACTGACACCAAGCCAGCCGCACATCTTCAAAATCGAATACTCTCCGGCTAAAGAGCGGATATAGGCATACCTCACTAACCTTATCCGGAAGCAACCTTATCCGGACACCCACGTTAGCGCTACGTGCTGCGATGATCAGCCAACACCTGCTTAGCGAGTATCCTCTGGCAAAAACTTCCTTTCGGCTCACATAACCATCCATTATGAGCCGCAAATTTTGCCTTTTCGGCTCAAATAACCAATAATAATGAGCCGCAAATCTGAAATTTACGGCTCACAGCACTATATAAGACACATCACAGCCACCCGGACAGCCCATGAACTACCTCTGGCAACACAAGCACTGGCCCAACTTCAGCTACGACAGCGGTAAGCTGTCAGCTCTGGCTTATCAGTACGCAAAGCAAGCCGCTCAGCTGTCTGGCCGCCTGGTGCATACAGATCACGACGACGCTATAGCCGCTCAGCTGGATCTGATGGTGGATGAAGCTATCAACACCAGCCTGATTGAGGGTGAGAATCTGAATCCGGCCAGTGTGCGTTCTTCATTACAGAACTATTTGAACCTGACTCCCTCTCCCATCAACGTCGCGGACGTAAAGGCAGAAGGAATGGCGGCGCTGCTTGTAGACGTACGTAAGCACTTCAATCAGCCACTCAGGAAAGAGATGCTGTTCAACTGGCACCGCATGGTGCTCGCTGGCTTTGAAGACGACTTCCTGCACAGCAATATCACCGTCGGACAATGGCGCGATAGCCTGGAACCGATGCAAATTGTTTCCGGGCCGATTGGCTATGAGCGTGTGCATTACGAAGCACCTGCCGCCCAGGATGTTGATGCTTTTATGACAGAGTTCCTGAGCTGGTTTAATCAGCAAGATACTCTTCAATACAACCACCAGAACCAAACAATACCGGGCGTGATCCGCGCTGGTATCGCTCACCTGTGGTTTGAAGTTATTCACCCGTTTGATGACGGCAATGGCCGTATTGGCCGTGCCATCATCGAGTACGCACTGGCGCAGGATCTGGGCATGCCAGTCGTGCTCAGTATGTCGACCCATATCGAAAAGAATAAGAAGGAATATTACCGCCAACTGAACGCGGCGAGTTGCTGTGACGCATCGGAATTGGATGACCCTGCGGTGCTCGATATTACCGGCTGGCTCAGCTGGTTTATCGAAACCCTGATCGCAGCACAGCAAGAAGCAGCAGAAAAGGTAGCGACAATATTTGAGAAAACTGAATTCTGGCAACGACACAAGAATACGGAACTGTCAGAACGCCAGAAAACAGTTTTAAACAAGATATTCAAAGCTGGGAAAGACGGCTTCCCTAACGGCGTCAGTGCGCAAAAGTATGCCGCGCTTGGGAAATGTTCTAAAGCCACCGCGACCCGTGATTTAAGTGAATTAGTTCAGACCTGATCTGACACTTCTTATTGAAAAGAAGAGAGTTTCCCGTTTTGATAATGGTGTCGAATCAATATCTCAACA
>MDSZ01175863.1_pt1 | contig 15383 bp, 14 predicted proteins | sample 811201 | NCBI WGS metagenome assembly MDSZ01 (sample SAMN05326647, study PRJNA326480) | marine metagenome | isolation source: seawater | place: Indian Ocean: North | collected 2010
ACAAAGATTTGATTTTTTTTGATGAAGATCATTTATCATACAAAGGTTCAGAAATAATTTTAGAGGAAATAAAAAATTTTATTAATTAATAATTTTATGAGAAAATATTATAATTTTATTTTTTTACTTTCAACTTTGCTGGTTTATGCGTTTCCATATACACCTTTTGTCCACAAGCCATTCTTATATATATTGTTGCTACCATTGGCATTATTTTTTAATGGCTTAGATAGGCAATTAATTCAAATATATAAATCTAAAATAAATTTCATTCTATTTTTTTTAATTTTTTTTGGAATTTTATATGAAATTTTAAGAATATTTATATCATTTGATTTTTTATTAATAAACAATCATCTAAAATATTTTGCATATAATTTAATTATTTTATTCTTTTTATTGTCACTTGTATTTGGTGTTAATTTAAAAAAAATATTAAATTTTAATTCTATTTTAATTTGTAACTCAATAATTTTAACTGTCATTTTAATTCAAATTTTCGAATTAAATTTTATATCATATAAGATTTGTAATTTTTTTGATTCAAAATTATTTATTGGAACAAATTACTGTGTTTCTATTACAGAGGGAATGAAAGGTTTTAGCTTACTAACAACTGAACCTTCATTTGGAGCAATGCAATTAGTATTTTTTTTTATTTTGAATTTGTTTTTCTTAAAAAATTTTGACTTAAAACCTTATGAGAAAAAAATTATAAATTTTTTTCTTCTAATATTTTCAATTTCTTTATTGTTTATGAACTCAGAATTGGGTTTATTATTTTTTATTTTAATTTTTTTTTCGAATACTTATAAATATTTAAAAAAAATAATTTTAAAAATAAAAATAAATTTAAGAGATTATTATTTCATTATTATTTTAGTATCCTTTATACTAATTTATGTATTAAATATTGTAATAGATACATCATTTCTTTTTATTACAAATACAAAATGTTATAATGAATTTTATACTATACTTCCTAGAATTTTTTATTATTTTATATTTATTTACGACCCATCTTTTTCATTTATTAATCATGAATCAAATAGTCAATTAATAGAAATTGTAGATAAAATTCAATATTTTGATTATTGTAATTCACTTCTTGAGAGATCAATACTAACAATGCCATTAAAAATTATACCACAACCAATTTTCTTAAAATTCATGTATTTTGTTAATATTTTTGTAGGTATATTATTTGGAATATTTATAATTAAAGTTCTTTTTCAAAATTTTAAAATAAATATATTAAAAATTTTAATTTTAGTTTACATATTAATTTGTATTTTTTTACAAGGTTCATTCTTAATGATTTATTCAACTTTATTACTTCAGATTTATTTAAATGATAGAAATTAATTTTATAAAAAAACAAATATTAAATTTAATAATTTTTAATTTTGTAGTTATTTTTATTTTAGGAATATTTTTCTTTTACATTTCATCACAAGGAAAAATTATGAAAAAAAATACTATAGAAGTAGATTATATAAAAAAGTATGACACTGATCTATGTGATAGGATTATATTAGATGGCACAGTTGCTTCAATAGGATTAGATAAAGAAATTATATTCAATAATACATCAAATAATTTAAAAAAAAATAAACATTACAAAGATATTTCTTTAAAAATAGATTTTGAATATATAGATATTATAGATGCTGCATTAGGATCAAATAATGATATATTGACAAAAACAACACTTAGAAATTATAAATTAGATAGAATTAATGCAGTACTTTCATTTAAAGAGGAAATTGAGTTAAATAAGGAAAAGATACAAGAGCTAATTCAGATCTTCAATCTAGAGTTTAATAATCAAATAAAAATTTTTGTCATCAATGAATTAGAAAAAAATTTAAATATAATACAAAATTTAATAAATAGTAAAAACTTAAACGACAATCAAGTTTTAAAATTAGAAAATGAAAAATCAAGAATTAAAAATACTTTAGAAAATAATCTCTTATTAAATATTAATAATTTATGTGATGACCAACTTAGTTTAGTTTTTTATAATAAAAAAAATTTTTTAGAAACTCAAAGAATTATTTATTTTGCCTCTTCAGCCCTTATTTTATTAATTTTAAACATCTTAATTATAATTGTTATCATTATAAAAAAAAATGATTAAATCTCGAAATGACTTTTTAGTTTTTTCTTTTATTTATATTTTTTTTTTTAATATTAATTTTAAGTAACTTTAATATTCATTTTCCAAATGACGGAGTGCGATATGTTTCAGACGCTTTAAATCTAAAAAAATTTATCTTTGATAATTTTGCAGAAAAAAATATTTTAACATTCTTACCAAATGAAACTATTCCCATCCAAAATGGAGTCACAATTTTATTAACTATATTAATATTACTTTTTAATGATTTTTGGCCCTTCATATATTGTTTAATTATTTCATTTTTAAATTTTTTACTGCTAAAAAAATTAATTAACTTTTTAAATAATCTTCAATTCAATAATTTTTTTATTTGTATATTTATTATTTTACTTTTTTTTAATTTTGAATATTTAAAAGTTTCTAAGTCATTTTATAATGAAGCAATTTATATACCTATATTTTACTATATTAATATTTTAGTTTATGAATATTTCATTTTAAAAAAAAAGATAAAAAATAATGAATTAATATTATTTTGGGTTTTTGTAATTTTAGGTATTTTTTTTAGAATTCAACATATTTTATTTCTATCAGTTTTAATTATATTTTTATTAAAAAAAAAAATTGGATTAAATAAAACTTTAATATTAACTTTATTCTCCTTTTTAATTTTTGTTATATTTTTAATAAGTTCTAACGAAATAATCTTTGATAGAGTCGTACATTATAATTCTAAATTTCTTCAAAAATTATTTATTTTTATTTTTCCATTTAACTATCATCTTTTATTTGATGCCAGCGCATATTTAAATATAAATGATTTAAGTACGCCAACTTATTTTAAACTTTTTAATCTAATTTTACTTACATTTATAATTTACATTTTTGTAAAAAGTTTTTTAAGTTTTAAAAATGAAAAAAATTTTTTTTATTATAATTTTTATCTCATAGTTTTTTCTTATTTTTTTTTAGTTGTCGCTTTTTTTGATGATGAAAGATATTTTTTGTTTACAAATTTTAATATTATTTTCTTTTTGCTATACAAATTTCGAACTAAAAAAATTTTGATAAAAGACTTTAGGTTTATTTTACCTTTTTCATTAATCTTATTTTTATTATCTTTGAGCTTAATAAATCAAACTAAAGTATATTTTGTTAAAAATAATACATTTAAGACTATTCAAATAATAAATGAAAATATCTCAAAAATTATAGAAATTAACCAATATAAAAAATATATAAATAAATCCTATGATAACAATACATTAAATAGTTATTATGTTGGTAAACAATTCCCATTAAAATCAAAAATGAAAAAAAAAATATTTTGTGAAATACCAAGAATATGTTTCTGGGAATTTTATAAAAAAGGAAACTATTATCCTATTACAAGCATAGATGAAATTAATAAACTTCAATTTACAAATAAAAATATGAAATATTTATACATTGGTACTAAAGAGTATCTAAATAAAAAATTAAAAAAAAACCAATGTATAATTATAAATAAAAAAGATAATATTTTGATATGTCAAATATTAAAAAAATAAAAGTAGGACTGCTAGGACTTGGGCGTGTAGCCGAACATCACAAAAAGTATTTAAAAAATAATAAATATCTAAAAGTTGTTAGTTGTTGTGATCAAGATACTCAAAAATTAAAAATTTACTCAAAATTTTTTAAAATTAAAGATTTTCATAAGTCAATTAATTCTTTTTCAAAATCTAAAAATTTTGATTTAGCGATAATAAGTACCCCAAGTGGATTTCATTCATCTCACAGTGGTATATTATTAAAAAATAAAAAACATGTCTTAGTCGAAAAGCCAGCCTCATTAAGACCAAATGATCATTTAAAGCTAAGTAAATATGCAAAAAATAAAAATTTATTTTATGATGTAATACTTCAAAATAGATACAATAAAGCAATTGTTTTTTTAAAAAAAATTTTAGATAAAAAAATTTTAGGTAAAATATTAAAAATAAATATAAGGGTTAATTGGTCTCGAAATCAAGCTTATTACAATGACAAATGGCATGGAAAATGGAGTTTAGATGGAGGTGTAATTTGTCAACAAGCATATCATCATATAGATATTTTGAGTAATTTTTTTCCAAGCATAAAAGAAATTTATGCAAAGAAATTTAATTTATCCCATAAATTGCAAGCAGAGGACACTTTTATTGCAAATTGTATTTTAGAAAAAAATATAGTGCTCAATTTTGAGGCAACAACTGCAATTAAACCACATGATGTTGAAGCAAATGTAATAGTTTTTGGAAACAAAGGTTTTGTTGAGGTTGGTGGCGTAGGAATGAACAAAATTTTAAATTTTCATTTAAATAACAATAAGGATTACAATGTTAAAAGATATAATCAAAATTTTTCCACAGGTTATGGTGTGAACCACTTAAAATTATTTAATGAGGTTGGAAAAAAGATAATTAATAAAAATTATAAAAGTATTTTTAATCCCAAAGAAATTGAACAAATTATAATTAATATCCATAATTTTTATAAAGCTTCAGAAAGTAAAAAAATTATAAAATATAAAAAAAATAATATTTATAAAAATCTTGGAATAAATGTTAAATTTTAATTTTAAAAAAAAAAATATTTTTTTTTCAATAGTAGTATGTATTTATAAAAAAGATTATAAATTTTATAATTTATTTAAAAGTTTAAATTTACAAACATTTAAAAATTTTGAAGTGATTCTAGTTGATCAAAATAATTTTTTATTAAATATAAATAAAAAATTGTTTAAATTTGATATAAAACATATTAAGTCAAAAAAAGGATTATCATTATCAAGAAATCAAGGTCTTAAATTTTCGAAAGGCAATTATATTTCTTTTCCAGATGATGATTGTTTATATCATAGAAATACTTTACTTAATGCATATAAGTCTATAAATAAAACAAAAAGCCAGGTAGTTACAGGAAGAACAATAGATAAGAATTATAAAAATACTTTGCTTAATTATCCCAAAAAAAAAACTCATTTTCATAAAATTAATATTGTTAAGGACATGTGTTCCGTCACCTTTTTTATAAAAAAAAATAATTTGAGATTTGATACCTCTTTGGGGCTTGGGTCAGAAAGAAATATATCAGGAGAGGAGACAGATTATTTATTTAGAATTAAAGAGAGTTTAAATTATAAAATTTTCTATGACCCTAATATACTTATATTTCATGATAATTTTAATAATAATCTTCCTAATAAAAATAATCACAATAGTTTCTTTATAAAAAGTTATAGTTATGGTCTTGGTTCAAGTATAGTTCTAAAAAAAAATAATTTAAAAATTTTAAATATTTTAATAATATTTAAAATTATATTAAATTTTGTTTTAAGTTTATTAAAATTTAAGTATACACATACAAAATTCATTTTTTATAATTTAGTAGGAAGAATAAGAGGAATATTCAGTTGAGAATTTTAATTACTGGTGTATGTGGTTTTATTGGAAGTCATTTGGCTAAATCTTTAATTTTAAATAAACATACAGTTTATGGTATTGATGATTTTTCTAATTATAAGAAAAATAAAAAATTAATAAAATTAAGAAAAAAATACCTTAATGAATTAAATAAAAAAAAATTTTATTTTTTTTATAAAGATTTATTAAAAGAAAGAACCTATAGTTTTTTAAAAAAAATTAAGATTGACATGATCATACACTTAGCAGCAAAGCCAGGTGTATTTGATGGAGAAAAAAACAATAAAAACTACATAGAAAAGAATGTTATATTGCTAAATAATTTATTGAGATTTTCAAAAGAAAATAAAATTAAATATTTTTTTTCTGCTTCATCAAGTTCAGTTTATGGTGGAATAAATTTTAAAGATAATCAAAAAACAAAATTAAATCCAAAATCCTTTTATGGATTAACAAAAGTTCTAGGTGAAAATCTACTTCAATTTTATTCAGCTAACAGCAATATTAAAATTTTATCTATGAGGTTTTTTACCGTTTACGGTTCTTTCGGAAGACCGGATATGATATATTATAATTTTTTATTAAAAGAAAAAAATAAAGAAAAAATTTACTTGTTTAATAAGGGAAATAACAAAAGATCTTTTACTTTTATTGATGATTTATTATACTGCATTAAGGAACTAATTAAGAATAGATCTAAGATTTTCAAAAATAAAAATTACGAATGCTTTAATATTGGTAATGATAAATATTATAGTGTCAATGATCTTATTCAAATTTATAAAAGTATAAGTAATCAATCTCTTAATTTTAAAATTGTTAATTTAGACAGTAAGGATATCGATCCTTATATGACAAGATCAAATAATAAAAAACTTTTTACTCATATAAAGAAAATTAAATTTAAACCTTTAGTGGATGGATTACAAATATTTAAGAAATGGTTTGAGGCTAATCATTAAATATTTGAACTAATTTTTTGCCATATTTAAATTTATTCTTGCTAATAAGATAATCATTTTTGAATTTACTTTTTTTTTACTTTTATTTTCAATTAAAAATTTATTTATACTTCTAGCCCACGCATCTTCTGACATAAAATTTTTTACATAAAATACGTTTTTCTTTAAAATTTCTCTATTAATTTTAATATCTGAGCAAATAACATTTTTTTTACTCATTAATGCTTCTATGTTTGTTCTACCAAAACCTTCATGGTAACTTGGGTTAACATATAGATCACATGCTTTGTAATATTTATATAAGCTTTTATCGTTAACCTGATTAATTAATTTCACATTTAGATTGTTTAAATTTATATATTTCTTAAATTTTAATCTGAGAGATTTGACTGTTGGTTTACCAATTTTAATTATTAATACGTTTGAAAGTTTTTTTAAAGATTTAAGTATTACAAAAAAATTTTTGTGAGTTAAATCATTACCAACATTTAAAATAATTTTTTTATTTTTGTTTTTTGAGCGGTTAATTGATTTATCATTATAATAAGTTTTAAATAAATTATATATTGTAATTATTTTTTTTAGTTTAAATTTTTTTCTAATAATATTTTCAGAGGTTTTTGAAACAGTTATTACATAATGAAAATTTTTAATAAGTGGAAAAAAAGGGTAAATCAAAGTATATTTTAATTTTTCAATAATAGATAATTTTTTTATAACTCTAAAAGATTTATAATCATGAATTATAATTATAGGTTTTAATTTTTTAAAATATAAAAATACACCAAGTATTAAAAAACTTTCATCAGGTAATACAACATATTTTAAATTTTGTCTTTTACAGATCCTTAGAATTTTAAAATATTTTGAAATATATTTTTCATAAAATTTATATTTTTTATTTGTATTATTTGAATTAAGATTAAATATTTTAATATTTTTGCTAGCAATATATTTTAAATGATTATTATAAATTTGTACCCCAGATTTCCTAAATTCACTTGATAAATTTACCCAGAGAACCTTTTGCATTACTAACCTTTTATAAATAATTTAAATTTATCGATTATTTTTTTTGCTCCTTTATTGGAGATGTGTAATCTATCCTTAAAAAAACTACAATTTGAATAATATTTTTCATTTAAAAATTTGTTTATAGGAACTTTATTTTCATCAGGGATAAGATTTTCAAAATTATTTGAAGTTTCTTTATTGTTTAAACTTGGCATGAAAAAAAAATAAATTTTATTATTATTTTTTTCAAATTTTTCTTTTATCTTAAAAATATTTTTTTTTATGCTGTTTCTTTCGTCACTCTCAAAAAGTTTTTTATAATAATTATACGATAAATTATTTAATTGATTATTTTCACAATTTTCTCTGTTAATTTGCCTTGAGGATGTTCCCCATTTTTGGTCCTGTCCAGGAAAAAGAGAATAGTAAATAATCCTACTGAAAATTTCAGAATTGTAATAGTTTAGAAAAAATACTTTTGCTATTGATGGATATTTGTAACAGTCATGAATTATATTTTTATCGATTCCATCATAAAAATAATAAATTTTGATCCTACAATCGATTTCACCGTCAATTAAAGATGATATTTCTATAAAAATATTTTTGTTATTTAAATTATCAAATTTTTTAAGAGATGATAAGCTTTCAATTATTGTTTTGCCATTAAACTCATTAAAAGATAGATTAATAATGTTTACATCATCAAATAATTCTTTATTTAAAATTACGGATCTTGAATTACCTAATATTAAATTTTTTTCTTTTATATGGGTATTTGTAAATATCTTATTTAATCTGAAGCTAGATTTTTCAATTATAAAATTAAATAGAAAGATTAATATATAACTTAAAGAAAAGAAAATAAAAAATATTTTAAAAACGAAAATAAATAAATTCTTGACCATTCAGATTTCCTAATAAAATAGTTATAAATAATAATATAGAAATTACTATAGAGAAATATTTTGAATTCTTTAATTTAATTAATATTTTTTTATTGAGAAATAAATCTGCTAAAATAATTATTGAAATAAAAAACAAAATTTTAATAAATAAAAACTTATTCATAATTTTTTTTGGTGAAATTTCATCAAAAATCAAAATTTGATTTCCAATGTTTATAATAGTTTCAAAATCATTAACTTTAAAAGGTATCCATAGAATAAAAATAAAAATTAAAGTTATTAATCGGTAAAAAAATGACCCTGTTAAAAATTTTGGAAGAAACCTCTCAATTATTATTAAGGCACCATGAGCAAATCCCCATATAATAAAAAAAATTGATGATCCATGCCATGCTCCTGCGATTGTCATGACTATAAGAACAGTTAAATGTCCACCTAAGATTTTATTTCCACCCATGGGAATGTACAAATAATCTCTAAAAAATCTTGATAAAGAAATGTGCCATCGTCTCCAAAAATCCTGAAAATTTTTTGCACCATAGGGTTTATTGAAATTAGCAGGAATGTGAAGTCCAACGATTTTTGAAATTCCAATAGCTATTAAAGTGTACCCGAAAAAATCTGCGTAAATCTGCATGCCATAAAAGAAAATTGATATTAATAAAGTTATAGAGTTGCTTTGAAGTGGTGAAAGTAAATGTCTATCAGTATATACAAAAGCGTTATCTGCTAAACCAGTTTTTAAAAAATATCCCCAAATTATCAAAAGTATCCCTTTTTTAAAATTATTATAAGAAAAAACTGCAAACTTCTTTTCAATTTGAGGCATAAACTGTTTTGCTCTCAAAATTGGTCCAGATATTATTTGTGGAAAGAAAATTATAAAAAAAAAATAGTTTATAAATTTAGTTGGTATTATTTTTCCTTTATAGATATCAATAAGATAAGAAATTGATTGAAATAAATAAAAAGAAATACCTATAGGTAAAACTATCTCACTTAAACCTTCTAAATTTTGAAGGAAAAAATTTCCATACTTAAAATATACAAGTAATGAAACTACTAAAAAGGTATATAAAATTAAATAATAAATTTTGTTCTTAGATTTAAATATAAATTGTCCCAGTAAATAAGAAATCAAAATAATGAAATATAAAAGAATAAGAAATTTTAAACTCCAGTAGGCATAAAATATTGATGAAAAAAAAATTACTATAAATTTAAAATTTTTTTTAAAAACTATTACAGATGTTAAAAATATTAATAAAAAAAAAATGAATTCAGTCGAATTAAACAACATTATTTAATTATATTTTGTAACTTTAAGTTAAATTCTTTTTTATCGTTAAATTTATTTACTTTTCTTTTAAGTTTTAGATTAAGTCCATAAAAAGAATAACTATTTGTTAACACAGGTACTTTCAAATTTAAATAATCTGTAATTTTATTTTGAAAACCAGAGCCAATTTTTGTTGCACATACAGATGCTATATATTTATTTTTTTTTAAATATGTCCATTTATAGTGCTCTAATTTTTTATTAAAAAATAAATATATTTTGAGTTTAAAATCAAAATTACCTACTAGTATTAATTTTATTTTCTTTTTATAAATTTTATTAAAATTGTTAATTAAATCCGATAGGTAAAAAACTGATATTAAATTACTAATTGATTTAAAATTTCCAATATATAAAATTTTTTTAGACTTTTTAGAAAATAGATTTCCGTTTATTTTATTTATATTTGACAAATTTTCTATCAATTTAGTTTTTTTTTTAAAGTTTGGGAATATTCTTTCAAAAAACTTTTTATCATAATTAGAAACAAAGGTTATTAGATTAAATAAACCTAATTCTTTTTTTTTAAATTTATATATTCTTTTTAATTCAAAAAGGTAAATAAATCTCATTAAAATGTTTAAACTTTTATATCTTTTAGCTCTGTTATATGAAAGCATTAAAGAGTCTGTTAAATCTATTATTTTTTTTTTTGAATTTATTTTTTTAGAATATTGACTTAATCTCAATAAATGAATCTGTAGTAAATCATATTTTGTCTGAAAATCTTTTTTAATTAACTCTTGAATTTTTTCATCAAAGTAAAGCAAAGATTGGAACGGTTCAAAATTGAACTTCAAAAAATTAACTACAAAATTAGTATATGTTGGTTTGTAAAACTTGATCTTCCTAATATTTTTAAATTTAATGTGATAATTTACTTTTTTGTCAATTTTTTCAAAACCAATTACGGCTAAGTCTATTGTATAATCTTTTTTCAAAGAATTAATTAACGAGAGTATTCTTAATTTATCACCTCCGGTAGGAGGGTAAATTTGACGAGTTGTTAAAATTAATGCTGTTTTTTTCATTTAAAAAAACTATAAAGTAAAATTATTCATATTTATTAATGTATAATGTAAATTTATTATATTTTCTAATTTTCTCTTTAATTATCATTTTTAATTTTAAATTTTCACTGTTTGTTTGTAGAAGATATTCTTTTTATGATTTTCCTAATGAGAGAAAAATTCACAAAGATCCAGTATTAATTAGTGGAGGAATTTTTTTATATTTAAATACTTTAGTATTTTTAATTATAAGTTTAGTTTATTTTAAAGACTTTATATCAATACCATTAAGAGATGCCGCATGTCTTTTTGCTGGAATCACAGTAGTATTTTTTGTCGGATTTATCGATGATATAAGTAATTTAAAAATTTTCTTCAGATACTCAATAATTTTTGTTTTTTTATGTTTAATTCTAAATTTTACAAACATTTTTTTAATAAAGGATGTATTAATAAAACTAAATAATAATAGTTATAATTTTATTATTGAAAATAAAGTTATTTTTTCCTCAATAATTATAGTTCTTTTTTTAATAATGTATAACTTGCTTGATGGAATAAATCTATTTTCATCATTATTAACCATACTTTACTTAATTTACTTTCAAATGTACCACTCAAATTATTTTTTATTAATATTTAATATTTTAATTTCATGTTCTCTTTTATTTTTTCTATATTTTAATTTTAAAAATTTATCATTTTTAGGTAATGGGGGTGTAAATATACTTAGTTTTGTAATCGTTTTTGAATTGATGTTTTTGAATAATCAACAAAATTTAAAATTTCAGTTTGATTTATTTGTTGCTTTATTAGCTTTCATAATTCCAATTTTGGATATGAGTAGGCTTTTTATTGTAAGATTAATAAAAACTGGTAATCCTTTTATTCCAGATAACAATCATTTACATCACTTGCTATTAAAAAAATTTAATATTCTTTTTTCAAATATTATTTTACTCATTATTATTTTTTCACCTCTATTTATTAATTTTTACTTATTAAATTCTTTTACAATCGAATTCATTATTTATCAGGTAATATTATATTCAGTATTAATTTTGTTATTAAAAAAATCTTAAAATGAATTTTCTTTTTGATAAAAAAATATTGATTTATTGTTTTTCTTTAATCCCATTTTTTTTAATTTTTGGACCATTATTACCTGAACTAATTATTTTATTTATAAATTTTATTTTTTTGATTAGAAATTTTTCTTTTAAAAAAATTAGTTTATATATTGACAAAATATTTATTGGTTTTACATTTTTTTTTACTTATATTTTTATAAACACTTTTTTCCAGTATTTAAGTGACAATGCTAATGAGTTACTTTTATTTAAAAGTTTTGCTTTATTAAGATTTTCATTATTTTATTTATCTTCGAAATGGCTTTTTCAGAAGCTAGAAAGAAAAGAGATTAAAGTCTTTTTTTATATTTTTGTTTTTACCATTTCTTTTGTAATTTTTGATGTTATCTTTCAATATTGCTTTGGATTTGACATTTTTGGATTTAAAGCATTTGTGCCAGGAACACCCACAGCGTATAGATTAACAGGTCCGTTTGGAGACGAATTAATTGTAGGATCTTATTTATCCAGATTTGGAATTATTTATTTGTTTATGTTAATGTATTTATTTAATTTTAATAAAAATTATATTGAAATTTTAATTTTAGTATTTTTAGCTGTTGTAATATTTATTATTGGAGAAAGAGCAGCATTTTTACTTTTTGTATTTGGTTCTGTACTTCTTTTCTTCGAAAAAAAAAAATTAAAGCAACTTTTTATTTTTATAGGTATTTTTGTAACATTAATCGGTATTGTAATTAATAATGATGACTTAATAAAAAAAAGAATGGTGAATTATACAATATTCCAGCTAAATATTAATCTTCCATTCATTGATAAAGATAAAATAAATAAAAGTTTTGGCTCAGGCTATGACAAAAGTTTTATAGATAGCCCCTATGGCGCACATTATGAAACAGCATTCAATATTTTTAAAGATTATAAATTTTTTGGTGCTGGCTATAAGCAGTTCCGGCAAATATGTTCACAAGAAAAATATTATTTAGAGGCTCAAAGTTTGTTAAAAGAAAATAGATGTTCAACACATCCTCATAATCTCTATTTGGAAATATTATCAGAAAGTGGAATAGTAGGTTTTTTAATATTTGTACTTTGTATATATTTTATATTTAATAATCTTTTTAATAAATCAATTAAAAATAGGTATGTATTTATCCAAATTTTAATATATTTTTTCCCACTAATTTCCACAGGAAGTTTTTTTACAAATAAAAATTTAATTTATTTATTTTTTATAATTAGTGTAAGTCTTATAATAGATAAAAAAAAAATAAATTTTTTTAATAATTAAATTAATTTTAGCAAAAATGGAAATAAAATTTCAAAAAAGATACCCTTATACTATATTTTCAATAAATAATTTTTTAGAAAAAAATGATTATGAAAATTTAAGAAATAATTTTCCAGACATTAAATTTTTCCAACAAACAGACAATCTAAAATATTCATTAGACTCATATAATCAAAATTATAAAGATTTGTGTAAAAATAATTCAGCAATGAAAAATTTCCATGAAAAAATTTTATCAAATAAATTTTTGTCTTTTTTTTACAAAAATTTTTATTTTTATTTTTTAAAATCAAGAATAGAAGACCCTAAAAACTTTTTAAGATTATTAAGATTTCCTAAATTGCAATTTGAAGAAAAAATTGAAACAAATTATAAAAATATTTTTTTTCAAAACGTAAAAATAAAAATCCAATACTCTATAATTAAAAATGGTGGAAAAATAGTTCCCCATACGGACTCCATAGACAAGTTACTTTCTTTAATGCTTTATTTTCCAAATAATTCAAATTATTCGATTGAAGACAATAATAATTTAGGTACAGTTTTCTGGAAATCAAATATTAAAAATTTCAAAAATACACATTTAAAGTCAAGTGATGAAAATTTCTTAAGTAATTCAAAAAAAATATATCAATCAGAATTTAAAGGAAATTGTTTATATGGCTTTATAAGGAATTCTCTTAGTTGGCATTCTGTTGAAAAAATAAAAATGACTGAAGATTTTCAGAGAAGAAGTATTAATATTAATTTTTTTATATGAAATCTATAATCATTTCAGGTTCTGATAAAAAATATTTTAATTTGTTATATAATTTATGCAGCTCTTTAAAAAATAAAAATATTTTAAAAAAAAGTGATCTAGGTTTATTTGATGTTGGATTAACCGATTATCAAAATAAAAAACTTTTACATTTTACAAAAAAAATAATTAAACCGAATTGGGATTGCAAGATATCCTTTAATACATTGGAATGGAAAAAGCTCTTAGTCGTAAGACCTTTTTTAAAAAAATATTTTCCTAATTATGACTTATATATATGGATGGATGCAGACACGGCACCTTTATCTGACAATTTTTTAAAAGAAATTAATTTAGTAAAAAAAAAAGATATATTTATTTGTAATGAATATGATGACTGCTACTTAAATAATAATAAAGACACAAGTTATAAAAAAATATTTAATAATTATTACAAAATACAAGGATGGGTTCATAAAAATAATGTCAAATATCTAGGAGAAAAAATAGCTGATAATTTATTAGGTAAACCATTATTTAATGCTGGTTTTTTTGCTTTAAGAAGTAAAAGTGTAATTTGGAAAAAATGGCAAAAAGTTTATTGTAATATTATTCATAAAAGTCATGACGATTATTGTTTATCTATGGATCAAGCTTCCTTAAATCAAGTCTTATATAATAACCTTAAAAATGTTCATATTATGAATTCAAAGTATAATTGGTTAGTAAAAAATTCTTTACCACACATAAATAAAAAAAAATTATGCAAACCTTCTTTCCCACATGAAAAAATTGAAATTATACACTTTACTTGTTTTGCAATAACAAAAAAAAATAATTTCTACAATATTAATTCTAATAAATATCAAAAAATATCTCTTAAAAAAATTTTAGGCATTAAATGAATATTGTAATTATTCCTTGTTACAAAGTAAAAAAAACTATTCTTAAAGTTATAAGTGATATACCTAATTCAATAAACAAAATTATCATTGTTGATGACAAATGTCCTGAAGAAACAGGTAAGTACGTTTTAAAGAAAAAAGTATCAAAAAAAATTCATGTATTAATTAATAAATCTAATCTAGGAGTAGGTGGCGCAATGATCAGAGGATATTTGTTTTCAAAAAAATTTAACCCTAAATTTATTTTCAAAGTAGATGGTGATAATCAAATAAGTTCAAAAGAAATCAAAAAATTTTTAGTTATTTTAAAAAAAAATAATAAGATAGATTGTGCAAAAGGTAATAGATTTTCAAAATTAAACCATTATCGAGAAATGCCGTATTTGAGATTATATGGTAATAAAATTGTTAGCTTAATTGGAAAAATAATTACTGGATATTACCACATAAATGATTTTACAAATGGTTTCTTTTGTATTTCAGGAACATGTTTAAATAGAATTAATTTAAAATATATTAGTAAAGATTTTTTTTTTGAAAATGATATGATGAT
>MDSZ01131934.1_pt1 | contig 15382 bp, 19 predicted proteins | sample 811201 | NCBI WGS metagenome assembly MDSZ01 (sample SAMN05326647, study PRJNA326480) | marine metagenome | isolation source: seawater | place: Indian Ocean: North | collected 2010
ATTTTCAGGTTGTAAATTATCCACGATCTCTCTAGGTGTTAATTTTAATACAGTAGCAAATGCAATGTTTAGTGCATTGAAAGAAGATAGAAGGTCAATTATAACCAATTTTTTTGGGGCATCGCCGAGTAATGGTATTTTTATTAGTATTACCGATTTAGATGGGAAGATTAGATAGGTTGTTGCCAGGTTTCTAGATATAAAATGGTAGTGGTGGTGCAATAACAAACTAATTAAAATATTTGTATTTATTTAAATATAAATATTTTACATAATGAATAAATTTTTCTTCAATAAAAAAAAAACTACAGAATCCAAAAATTTATATGCTAATGAATTTAAAGTCACATACAATCCAAGTACAGATCAAATAAATATGATATCTTGTGATATGCCTATATCAGCTACTTCTTTTACATTTATAAGAGGTAATACTTATTTATTTGATATTAGTGAATTTAGAAAAGATCGACCAGATGATTATATATTTACTATACATGGTGTAACTGAAAATAATACCAACGATGAAACAAATACAAACCATAAATATTTTCAAGACATTGATGACATTAAACTAGTAAATAATAAATTAGAATGGAAAATTCCACAACATTTTATTTTTACAAAAGTTGTATTTCGATCTAAAAAAAATGATTTAAAAAAAAACGATATTTATTTAAAAGTATCACAATGTGATGAATTACAAAAAAAATATAATGAATTGCAAAAAAAATATAGAAAAATTTCATTTGATTTACGCATGGAAAAAGGAGGTAGAAAAAGGGTAGAATCAAAACTTAAAGCATTAGAGAAAAAATATGAAAAATTAGAAAAAAATTATGAAGATTTAGAGAAAAAATATGAAAAGTTAGAAAAGCATCATAAAGATCACAATAATGATCATACTGATAGTGACCATGTTCATAAAGATCCCAAGTTAAGTAGAACATTTGTTTTAGATACTGAAAATGGTCTTATTAATATAACAGGTGATGTAACCAATTTAAAAAAAGGGGAAGAATATTATTTCACTGTTAAACAATTAATGAGACCAATAGATAAAACAATCAAAATCTCATTTTTTCGGGATAATTTATATTTTTCAACAAATGAGAGTGGTAATGGTAGAATAAGAGTTGATATGAGTGATGATAGTTTAATTTTCAAACTAGTGGTTGATGAATATTATCCATTTGATAAAATATATTTATTTTGTACTCATAGTTCTTTTAAATTTAAATTAAATAAAAAAAATTCTATTGCTTTAAAAGTTAAATAAATATTTTATTAATTAATATCTGTTTCATTATACTATGATATATATTCATCGTATATATCATCGTATATATCATCGTATATATCATCGTAATCATTATATACAATTTTTCTATATTGAGGATTATTTTTACATACTAAATGGAATTGTTCATTTGTATATTCACCAAGGTATTCTTTCATTTCATATTCAAAACACACAGAACAATCCCTTCTTTTCAAGATTTTGGTGCGTCCATTATCGGGACAATTCGCACAAACACAATTCGGATAGATATGTATTTCAAATGCTTCTTCATCATCAATCACCTTTTTGTCGTATAATTTGTCGTAATACTTAACCAATGCATTACGTACATATTCATTTACAGGTAAGTATTGCTGGATTTGATTCAATACTTCTTGTGGGAGAATATCGTTGAAAATTGTTATAGGTGAAATCATGTTTTTTGTTTACTTTTTCTTTTATAAAACGAAAAAAAATCAATTTTAATTACATTGTTACGAAAAAAGTAATAACATTAAAAAATAAATTATATTTTACTTAACTTTTAATCAAAAATTTTATAATAATAATTAGTTTACAACCTAATGAAATTATTGTGTATTGAGTTTTGCCTTTAATCGATTTGATCTTCTAACAGGCATCTCTGTTTTTTTATCTTGAATCGTCTTTTTTGCCTTACTTTGTCTTTTCTTCTGAGCAACTTCTTTTCTTGCTTGTTCGGCAAATTCCAGTAGTGTATTAGCTGCTTCAATTTTCTTCTTTTCTTCGCGTTCTTGTTCGTTTAGTACACGCAACTTCCAGTTTGTTTCCATATTAATCTTTTTCTTTTCTTCTTCAAACTCTTGCATACGTCCAGATTGAAAATATTTATTTCTAGTCTTCCAAGAATTCAAGTTTCTTAGTTTTTGTCTTTCTTCATCAATAACTGCGTGTCCATATCGAACATTTGAATTCACAGGACGACTTGATTGTAATTTTTCACGAGTTGGACCATAAATAGATATTATCTCGCAAACATTGCCTTTACCATATTGGTAACTCCACTTGTTAACTGTAAATAATTCTTGCTTTGTCATGTTCATTATTGTTTAGTAATATTTATAATGGTGGTAAAAGAATTTCAATTTTTTTTTGTTTTTTACGTAAATAATTTGTTATTCATATTGTTGATATTCTTCTTCGCTATCTTCTTTTTCTTGCTGTTCATATCGTTGTTCATTTAATACTCGTATTTTCCAGTTTGTATCATTCATTACTTCTTTTATTTCAAAATCCGTTTTTGCTTTCAATAAACGTTCTTTTCGTTCACGTATAATTGCCCTTTCTAATGTTGATTTTACTTCTATTTTTTTTTGAACTTGATAGTTTTCATTAGTTGGTCCGTAAATTTCTATACTTTCTGGTTTTTTATAATCGCTTTCTATTTTTACTGTAAATAATGATGGTTTTGACATTATTATATAACATTGTAATAATGTTTTTATATTTTTTGTCAATTACAATGTAGATTAACTAATATGTTTAACATGTATTAAACATATTATTAACGACAACTGCAGGATTCGAACCTGCGCGCCCATGGGGCAATGCCTTAGCAGGGCACCGCGTTAACCACTCCGCCAAGTTGCCAAAAAAGGTTCCCCCTAAATTTGTTTATTATTTTTAAATTATAATTCTAACGTTTTGCTGAATTAAATTTTATTATTATTCTAATATATGTTTTTAACATTTCTTAGTTTGATCATTACGTTACCATTGTTACTATGTATAATTCAATATATTGTGAAGATATATTTTAACAAAATAATTATTACAGGTAAGTACACAGATATTGATATAAAAAACAACATAAATAACAACAACCAAAAATGGAGAAAAATATTAAGTAAAATTGGAATACATATTCTAGACAAACAAACCTAACATGTACCATGAGTTAAAAATAAAAGTGCAATTATACCCAATACAAACCCGAAATGATAGTTATATTGCATTGATTTATATATTTTCAACCATGCTTCTTTTTCTTCTTGTTTGTCTAGATGTAGTATCATGTAATTGCTTTTTGGCGAAAGAATATAATAAAAATAATTTGTTATAAAACTAATTGTAAAAATTAAACATATCATATTTGTTTTTGTTAATTTTGTTTTACTATTATTTCTATAATACAAAATTGCCATTATAGAGAGAAAAAATCCAATAGAATATCCAGATAAATATATGTTTCTTCTTTCTTGTTTTATATTAGCATATATCTCTTTTTGCTCTGGTGATAAAAGTTTTTCAAAATTATTTAGATCTTCTGTTCTCTCTTCAATTTTCCATACACTAAAATAAAACATAGAAACAAGAAATATAATTGATAAACTACAACTTTGTAAACAAAGACTCATTTATTTTATAAAGAGAAAATTACATCATTGACATAAAATAATGCCAGGCAAAAAATAGTAATAACCAATTGTATGGACGTTGAAGTTTTCTTAAAATCATTATGTAAATACGTCTTGGATAATGAAAAAATAAGTATATATAGCGATATTTCAAAATCAATTTAATAGATTTTATTTTTTTATTAAAATAATATTCGATTTCTTTTGGACTAGACGGTTCGACATCCCCAAAATCAATAAAATAAATTTTTTCTTTTTTTATGCATAAATTGTTGATCAGAAAAGGATTTATTTCCCAAGGTCCCCAGTCACGAATCAAGAAAGGATAACCAATTAATTTTTTCTTTATTTCTATTAATTGTTTTTCCCAATCATCTGGTAGTGTAGATAAAGTTAGCAAATTACCACAATCTGAAGTGTATATTTCTAAGTTATTTGTGTAATGTAATAATTTTGGTATAAAATCTTCGTTTTGAAGTTTTTCTAAAATAAAAAGACTTTTGATAAATTTATCATATTTGCTTTCTCTAAATTTTTTATAAAAGACATCACTATTTTCTTGTTGAGCAAATTCTACATCACTTCCAAAATAAAAATAAGTTGGAAAAAATATTTGTTTCATCATTATAATATGAATACTTTAGTTCCTAAATACTTAACTTTTGGTGCTGATATAAAAAATATAGAATTTAAAGAAAATATCGTGATTAAAACATTTAAAAATAAAAATGGATACCAAAAAACAATTTATTTTTATAATTTAATTGATACAACATTTACATGTTTCCCAGAATTGATTTCGAACAATGAAAATCAATTACAGATAATAACTAGTTATTGTGGAGACCTTGTAAATTTATATAACTTACCAGATAATTGGAAAGAACAAATAAATTATTTGCGACATTTTTTTTTAATCAAAAAAATACTCATTTTAGATATTCGGTTTATGCCGCATACTCCATATGTGATAAATAATTTGTGTATAAGAAAAGATAAAATTTATTTAGTAGATCTCACATTATATAATGAAAAAGATGAGAAATATATAAATAATTATTTTGATAATTTAATTTTAAACATAGAACTCCGTTTACGCAATCGTGATAATATGTTATTTCTCTTCATTCTTCATATTATTTTAGAATTTTATCGATTAATTAACGATTTATTTGAAAAAATATTTCATTTTTATAATCATGTTACTTATAGAAAATATTCATAATTTTGATTCTAAATTTTATAATAGTATTACATTACCTACAAATCTCGAAACAAAATATAGTCGATTATTAACACAGTCCTCACAAAAAATATTTAAGATGAGTTATTTTTTAAAGATGAAATTATGTGAACATCTTTCTCTTGAAGATAAAAATATATATTATGGTGAAAATGGTAAACCTTATTTTAAAAAATCAAACAAAAAAATAGAGTTTAGTATCTCACATCATGATATCTTTGTTGTATTGTATTATAATAAAAATAATCAAGTAGGTATCGATATTTTAAACTCGAATAAAGTAAAACTATCGTCTTTATTTTGTCCTTACTTTTCAATTGAAGAAAAGAAGTATGTTATAAATAAGGAAACTTTTTGTAAAATTTGGACATTAAAAGAAGCATACGCAAAACTCATTGGTACTGGTTTACATGAAGATATAAGTGAGATTAATCTCTTGCCTTATATTGATAAATTATATGGTACAATTAAAATCACAATTTTAGATACGAAATATTTTACATTATGTATTTGTGAAAATTTTCAGATATATATATAATGTCAATTGTAATATTATCACCGCATTTAGACGATGCTTTATTTTCATTGAGTAATCTTATTTTGACAAGTAAACATAAGATTATTATTGTGACATTGTTTACAAAAGAAGTTGAAAATAACTTTGTTGGAGATTATGCACTTTATGCTGATACAATAACTAGAAAAGAAGAAGATGTAAAAGTTATAAATAAAATAAAAAGTATAAATCCTGAAATTAAAATCGAGAGCATTTACTTAAATTTACCAGATAATTTGTTCAGAAATGATAATACAACCATAGTTACCGATATTATAAATAAATTTATCTCTATAAAAGAAAATCATGCGATTGATTATATTTTTTGTCCATTAGGAATAGGTGAACACGTAGATCATCTATTAACATATGACTGTTGTATTGAAGTTTTTGACAAAGATAAAACTTTTTTTTATTTTGATTATCCTTACTGTAATTTAAAATTAAATATTGTGAAGCGTTTTAACACTTTACAATTAAAACATGATTTTTATTTTACACTATATGATATTATTTATTATTTTAATCATCCAATGTATAATTCATGTCCATTTATTATTTGCTTACTAAAAATTATTTGGATTTATTTGTTTTGTTTTGTAAAATATGACAAAGTAAGCAATTTAATTTGTAGTAATAAAATCGACATTTCTAATAAATATTCTATAATATCTAATTACACGAGTCAAATTAAACCTATTTTTGGTAACTTTGAACAATTAAAAAACACACTTAAAGAGTTTAATGAAGAATTTTATATTAAAATATATTAATTACAATATCATGATAATTATTTTATATTTATTTACATATTTTTTATTTGTAAATTATTATATTTCTTTGTGTTTTTCTTTGTTTTTTATAGTGTTTGCCATTTCTGTATGTTTTAAAAATAAACCAATTATTGAAAATTTAAAGAAAAACAAAAAAAAGAAGGATATCTACTTGACAATTTTAGTACCAATTTTTAACGAAGAAAACAATTTATTAGATTTAATCAATTCTTTGTATAGTAATAATGTTAATAATGTACAAATTATATTTATCAATGATGAAAGTACAGATAACTCTTTAAAAATACTAGAAAAATATCAAGAGAAGTATAATTATATAATAATTAATATATCGAAACAAAATTTTGTTTGTGAGGTTTTAAACAAAGGATTAAAATATGTTGATAAAAATACGACACATATAGGAATTATAAATGGTGATAGTAGTATTGCAGAAAATTGTTTCGAATTAGTAAAAGAGAGATTTCAAAATTATTCAATAGAGGCATTAAATTTACATAATGTTTCAAAAGTTTATAACAAATTTAATATTTATCATTATTATTCAAATCTTGAAAAAGAATATAGAAATCATTTATTTGTTTACAATGAAGCTAGTTTAAACAATGGATATTTTGTTAATTATAAATTTATAGACAAATGGGAAACTATAACAGAAGATCAAAATTTGTATTTAAAACTGAAAAAACACAATATAGTAGTATACCAAGATCCTAATATTTTTATTTATGATAGTTTACATTCACGATTTTCGAGTCTTATAAGACAAAAATTTAGATGGAATTATGGTGATCTTTATAATCGATGTATCTTTATTCCACACAATTGTTTTGATGTCATAATTTCAATATTTTTCCTTTTTCCTTTTTTTACTTTGATTACTATATTATCAAATAATTATTTTAATAATTATGTTTATTTTATTCAAACATCAATCATATTAAGTGAATCACTATTGTTTTTTAAATATAAAAATTTTCGAATCAAATACTTACATTTATCTTTGATATATGCAACACTACAGTTTTTATTTCAAATATATTTTTTTTGTAAGTACATTTATAAACATTTAATTTTTCGTGTTACATGGTAAATTATTTAAAAAAAATAATATAAATTATATTATTAATTATGTCAAATAATATAAATTTACAAACTCTAATTCATCAATCAAAATACGAGGTAAATTATCAACTTGATAATTTTAAAATAGAAACAATCAGTAATATTATTGATATTATAAACGCTAGTGATATTGTTTATATTACAGGTGTTGGAAAATCAGAATCTATAGCAAAACACATTTGTGATCTTTTCAAATGTATTGGTATAAAATGTTTTTATTTAAATATTTTAAATAGTCTTCATGGTGATATAGGTACTGTAACTAGTAAAGATAGTATATTATTTTTAAGTAAAAGTGGTAACACTATAGAGTTAAATGATAAGATTCAATACTTTAAATTAAAAAAATGTAAAATAGTTTCAATAACAAATACAAAGGAATCAAATTTATCTAGACAATGTGATTTAAATATATATATACCTCATAAAAATGAATTACAGTTGTTTAATGATAACATACCTACAAATAGTTGCGTAAGTTTTCTTTTATTTTTTAATATTATTGTTTCATTAATGGCAAATCAATTGTCTAATGAAGACTACAGTATTAATCATACAAATGGAAACATTGGAACAATATTGAATAATAAATAATTATATTTTATATTTTTCTTTTAAATATACGTAATCTTTGATAGTGTCGATTCCTATTTCATGGTTTTTTGCTTCTACAGCATTTATTTTATAACCTTGTTCAATTATTTTTAACCATTCAATATCTTGTAATGTTTGTAGTTGCGTATTTTCTTTATAAAAGTTATTCATTAAATAATTTGCATCATATACAAATATTCCAACATGAATTTTATAATTATGATCACTGATTATTTTTCCTTTTTTGTTTGTAGGTACAGGACTCCTTGAGCAATAAATAATATTAGAGTCTTTGTCAAGTAAACATTTTCCACGATTTGGATCAGTTATTTCGTTTATGTTGTTTGTTGTATAAAAAAGAGTAGAACAAACTACGTCGTTCGATTTTCTCTTCATAAAATTTGTAATTGCCAAATCGATATTTTTGCTATTAATAAATGGTTCATCTCCTTGTACATTGACCACTATTTTGTTTTTTATATTTTCCTGATTTAAATATTTGATTATTCGTTCTGTTCCATTTTTACACGATTCTTTTATTAATTCACATCTTCCACCTATGTTATTTATCGTTTCTTTTATTTTTTCACTGTCTGTTAATACAACAATATTGTCAATATAATTTGATTTTTCAACATTTTTATAAACATGCTGTATTATAGTTTTGTTATTTATTTTTAATAACAGTTTTTCTGGTAATCTTTCAGATTGTAAACGCGCAGGTATACAACAAATAATGTCATTGTAATTGTATGGTTTATGATAAAATTTATTTTTTAGTAAAATGATTTCTTCTAATTTTTCTAGTGGCCATTGTGTCGGCGCATCACACTTACTATTGTCTGGATCACTGTGTACTTCCATAAAAATACCATTAACATCTAATGACATTGCCATACGTGCCATGTAAGGTATCATTTCACGTAAACCTCCTGATTTAATTGTTCCGTCAGACATTTTTTGTGACGGTTGTTGCAAACAGTGCGTAATGTCCATTGTAACTAGATTCGACTCACTTTGCATCCATATTAAATTTCGTGCGTCTACAATTAGATCAGTATATCCAAAAAAACTACCTCGCTCACATAAAATTACTTTGTTATTTCCAAAACTTTGTATTTTTTCCTTGCATTTGTGTAATTGTTCTGCTGAGCAAAATTGTCCTTTTTTTACATGAATTATTTTACCAGTTTTTGCTGCTGCTTCTAATATGTCTGTTTGTCGACACAAAAATGCCGGTATTTGAATAATATCAACTACATCTTTTACTAAGTCTGCTTGATACGATTCATGAATATCTGTGATTATTGGTATATTTAATTCTTCTTTTACTTGTTTTAATATTTCCAGGCCTTCTGTAAAACCCAAACCCCTGTATGAATTTAATGAACTTCTATTTGCTTTATCAATAGATGTTTTAAATATAAACTGTATATTATGTTTTTGAAAAATTTCCTTTAGATTTTTAGCCATGAATAACACATGTTCTCTGCTCTCTATAACATTTGGTCCTGCTATCATAAAAAAATTATTTTTTAAATCTTCATAGTTAACCATATAGTTATTACTTTTATTTAACTATAAATAGTTTAATAATTAATTATTAAAATAAGGTATGATATATTTATCATTGACTACTACACCTTCAAGAATACAATATTTTTTAGAATTTTATAACAATATCATGTCGGGTTCTGTACAACCAGATAAAATTATTTTAAATGTCTATACAAAATCACTTCAAAATGAATTATTCATTGTTCCCGAATCTGTGAAAAAATTACAACATGTTATAATTAATAAACACAATCAAGATTATGGTCCTATTTTAAAATTTTTTAGTGTTTACAATCATTTTGTCAAAAATGATGATATATTTATTTACTGTGATGATGATTTTTGTTATGATTATAATTGGTTAGAAAACATTGTTGATAGTGTTATCAAATATCCCATGTTTATAACTTCATGTGCTTTAAATAGTGGTGTTGTATTATTTCATCGTTTACGTTATCTTAGTTTCAATGGCGTCAATAGTTTTGTTCGTGGGTTTGGAGGAGTAGGATTTTACAAAAAAACTATCATAGACATTAACAAAAGTGAGATTATTACATTATTAAATTCTTACGAAAGAAAACTAAGTGATGATTTAATAATATCGTATTTTTTTAATAAATACTGTATAAGTTGTAGACACTTAAAAATAAATATTGGCACAAATTTTGTATTTTCTAGTTTTCCTGGAGCAATTAGTAAAGGTGCGAATAATACATTAGTTTCTAATAAGAAACGTTACTATGATATATGTAATGAAGATAGAAACATAATGTCTTGTTTTACATTATATTCTTATTTGCTATCTTATAATTTAAATGAAAAAGATTTTAAAAATGAACTAACCAATTTCAAAAAACGTTTGGAACGTGGTGAATGTTTTTCTTTTGTTAGATTTAATGACGGTGAAATGAAAATTTTGCGTAATAAATATTTTACATTCACAGAAACTAAATTTGATATTTCTTTTGATAATCATGCAAAATTTTATGATGATTTTAAAAAATCTATTTTGATTAAAGATCCAAATTATTTTATTGGTATTCCTTGTTTTTGTTGTGAGAAAAAAGATAAGTTTCGCGAATATTTATATACTCATTACACTGTTCCAAGAAATCAGTTAACTTTTGCCAATATTTTTGTTAACAGTAATTATTATAAATTTTATTATGAAGTAGTTCCTTTAATTAAAAAATATAAAATTGTTTTAATATGTAATGAAAAGGCAAATGTTTCAAAATTATTAATGAGTGGATTTGAAATTGTTCAAGTATTTTATATACCCGATTTTAATGCTTTTACACATTGTGAAACAATTTATAATTCAATACTCGATTTTACAAATGAAAATAAGATCGAAAATCATATTTTCTTATTTTGTGCTGGTTGTTTATCAAATGTCCTTGTACAAAAGATGTTTATAAATAATTCAAACAATTTTTATATTGACATTGGTTCAGCATTAGATAGAGATTTGGGTTTAGGCAATTCGCGTAATTATAATCGTTTATTTAGTTGGAAAATATTAAGTCACTGTTTATGGAATTTTAAATCGAAAAGTTTTCAGTTATCTTGTTTTTCACAAAACTATTCACGAATCGTACGTAATTTTTTAAAAATGTTATCGCCATTTTATACTTTCACTTTATTTATTTATTATATGTTTTTTTATTATGTACGAAAAGATTAACATTTCTGTTGGTGAATTATGGGACAAATATTCTATATTATTGATAAAAAAACAAAATATTCATTCACTAGAAAAAAGAAAACATGTAGAATGTGAAATAAATTTTTTAAAACAAAATATGGATAAATATTCTTATATTGACCACCCTCTTTTTCTAGAACTCAAAGAAATTAATGCTGCTTTGTGGGAAATTGAAGATAAAATACGCGTTAAAGAAAAAATGAATAGTTTTGATGATGAATTTATTTTGTTGGCACGTAGTGTTTATATTACTAATGATAAACGTTACGAAGTAAAACACAAAATTAATATACAATATGGTTCAGATATTTTTGAAGTAAAAGATTATGTAAAATAATTTATTAACTGAATTAAAATTTTTATATATTACTTTGTATATGAAAATTTTAATATTACAGATATCTGCATTAGGTGATATTATTTATACTTTGTTTTTTATAAAACAATTATTTTACAGTTTTAAGAAAAAATTTGAAAATGTTACCATCGATTGGTTAGTAAAAAATAAAAATATATTATTAGAAAATCAAAGTGAAATTAATTGTGTTATTTACGATAAAAAAAATATCATAGATGATTACGATTATGTTATTGATTTTGGTACGAAACGTAGTACATGCTTTTTAAAATACAAACTTTCTGGAATTAAAATTGGATTTACAACAAATAAAATACGCAAATTTTTTATACCTTGGTTAAATGATTATTCTGTATACTATGATAGTCAATATTCTGTAATGATTAATCAAAGAAATATGGTTGAATTTATTTGTAACATACATGATATTTCTTTATTTTGTCCAAAGGTTACCATTGATTATAACATTGATATTATTAAAGATATATATGAATATTGTAAACCTCTTAAAAATATAGTTCTTTTTAACCCGAATGCGTCAACTTTAAAAAAAGAAGTTTCACTTGATACTTGGTATTCTATTTTTCAAGAATATAGACATCAAAATAAAACGTGTATCTTAATTGGTGAATATTTTGGTGAAAAAGGAAAAATATTAGCAGAAGTCGTTCGCAAAGACTGGACATTTATTCATATATTACCAAAAAACTTAGATACATTCTATAATTTGAGTTATTTAATATCAAAATGTGAATGTGTTTATACACCTGATACATCTATATTACATTTGGCAGAATTTCAAAAAATTCATGTACATGAATTGTTTACTGAACATAGTAATCCCTTTGTTAAAAAATGGCATAAAATTATATAATAAAATATATTTTAAATAATAGTGCCAATATCAATATAATGAATAAAGTAAAAAAATTAACACGTGTATTTCGCAATTGGTTATTATATGAATCAGAAATGAAATCTATATTATTGTTGCTTACACAAATTTATATTTTTTTTGTACAATATTTATTCTTGTTTATTGAAAAAATAATGGGTTTATTTATAAAAACAAATAAAAAAAAAGTCAACATCAATAGAGAAAAAAATATAACTAAAGAAAAAATTCTTTGGTGTTCTGTATGTAATGATAGATATATACCCGGATTAAAAGTATTATTATATAGTATCAAACAACATAACCCAGATTTTAATTATCCTTTTAAAATTTATTTTAATCATGATATTAGTGAAGATAATCAAAAACAAATAAAAGATTTATACCCTTTCATTATTTTTGAATATAATTCTATATTTTCACATCTTAAGACATGGTTTATGTGTTTACTTGCTTTTAAAGAAACTGAATACGATAAAGTTATTTTTATTGACGCAGATATTTTATGTTTGGGAGATGTATCTCATTTGATTAATTATGATTGTCGATATTTTTCTGCTTGCTTGGATGTAAATATGAAAATATTTTGGAATAGTCAATTCAATATGTCAAGTTTTTGTGAATTTAATACTGGGTTGTTTGTCATACCCAAACGTCTATTAACTGATGGAACGAAACCTACAACTATTTTTAATGATTTACTTATACTTGCAAATAAATATCCCGATGCAAAACTTGGTGATCAAACTATTTTAAATCGTTATTTTGCGCATAAAACAATTACCAAATTACCAGGTAAATATAATGTTAAAAAAGAAGTTTATAGTCGACAAAAATATGACGTTCAAGATGATGTTCGATTTTTACATTTTACTGGTGCTGATAAACCATTTTTAATTGATAATCGTCAACGTCAATATATTAAAACAAAGGATAACAGATATTATGATATTCTTTACGAATTATATAATAATTATTTTATTAAAATAAAATAATAATTTATTATTGTTATTTATTTTGTATTATAATTTAAAATCTGTTTTAAATGTTACATAATTTATTAATACACATTTTCTGTATTTTATATTTTTTCCTTTTTCTAAACCATGCCATGTATCATTATTTGGAAAAAATACATATCCCAAATTATGTTTAAAAGGAATACTATGAACTAATTTTAAATTTTTATCGTATAAATCTGTACCATTTTTCAAATCTTCATCGTTATCATTTATGTAAATTAAAAAACTTACTTTTTTTTCTACTATGTCTTTATGTTTTTCTAACCAGAAGTTATGTTTATCTAAAATTATTTCTACTCTTAAATAACAATTTTTTAAATCTATACTTCCTATCTTTTCAAAAAAATGAATTACGTTATCTTTTTGTAAATAATCTATTAATTTTTGTAAATAAATATATTGTTTATTTTTATCGATAAAATTTTTATCAATAAAACATCGTTTTTTATTATCAGTTCGTTTTCCATCATACTTGTCTTCTATTTTTTCATGTTCATTATTTTGTATAATATTATTTATTTCATTTATGAGAGTATCTTCAAAACAATTTTCAAATTCATAACGTAAAAATGGTTCAGTGTATTTTGTATATTCATTTAAATTCATTATTATACATTACTAATTTTTTTTCAAGCAATATCTTTATTCCCTTTTTAAGTCTTTCACTGTTATTTTTTGTATCTATAATAAATGGAATTCTTCCTGACTGTATTGCTTCACTTATCATACAAAAACTGTCATCAGTAATGACAAGTATTTCTGAATTGTAATATGCATCTTTTGTTGCTCCATAAATATCATTTATTTCTATATTTTTACTTTTTATTTCTCTTTTTAATGTTTCTGGTGTTCGTCTGGAAACAATTACTTCTAATTTATAATCTTTATATTTTTTATTATTTTGATATTGTGATATTTCTTTATGAATATTATCCGTATTATAACTTTTATTATGTATAGATCCTCCTAATAAAATACTTATTTTTTTTTCTTTGTTGTAGTTTATTTTATATTCCATTGTATTTGGTGCTAGTAGTGTCGGTATTTGATTACTTGCTGGAAATTTACTTAAATCGTGATACGGAATGTACTGATACTCAAAAAGAAACCAAGGATATCCAAAAGGTTTTTGAACCGTTCTTATTGGAACAGATAACTGATCTGCAATTATTATTGCTTGTGCGACTACTGATCTACCTGTTACTATTACACATGTGTATTTTTTTTCTATTTTTACAAAGGTAAACCATCTTAAAAATACAAAATATATTATCAAAATAAAGTAACTATAGATCAAATTGTGTATGTTTGGTAATTTTAAAACACGAGAATCTTTATTACCGTTTAACCAGTAAATAATTCCTTTTGCTTGTTCACTATTATATTCTGTAGAACATATAGAAAGTATTTTCATGTTACATTTATTTTACAAAATAATTTATATTATTTTATCTACCATATAAAATATTATTCTTTAGATCGTGCAGCCCAAAATGGATATTTTAAAGATTCACCTTGACCAAATGGTTGTATCCAAGATTCATCTCCATCAATTATAACTGTACCTGTAACTTTTCTAAAAACACTTGTAATGCTTTGTTCATGGCGATTATCAATAAAATATTCTTCTTGATTTGCGTTTAACGCATCTGTTGTCAATAATGGATGACGCATCATACATTTAATTATTTCTTTTACATAATTCATTGAGTGTTTATTTTTTTTTATAATAAAAACACCTCCTAGAAATTGACCAGTTTCTTTAATTATACTATTTTTAGTTACACCAAAATATTGAAATATTTCTTTAATTGTCCATTGTTTTTCTTTTGCTAGTGTACCAGGACCTTTG
>MDSZ01202703.1_pt1 | contig 15381 bp, 10 predicted proteins | sample 811201 | NCBI WGS metagenome assembly MDSZ01 (sample SAMN05326647, study PRJNA326480) | marine metagenome | isolation source: seawater | place: Indian Ocean: North | collected 2010
GCGCACGGGGTCTGAGATGCGGATCCATTTGCGTCCACGTAGTATCCCGCGCTCGCGTTCGTGCAGCTGGCCTGCCCGGTCTGGTTCTGCCAGGTCCCCTCCAAGCAAGGGATGGGGGAATGCGAACCGGGAATCGAATAGTTTCCAGCAGGGACGTCTATGCAGTCTGCTGAGGAGTTGGAGCCGTTGATGGGGTTGTAAGTACCTGCGTCGCACGGGGTCTGCTCCGTCGATCCGTTGACGTCCACGTAGTATCCCGCGCTCGCGTTCGTGCAGCTGGCCTGCCCGGTCAGGTTGTTCCAAGTCCCCAAAGAGCATGGAGTCTGAGTCGTCGATCCGTTGGAACCGACAAAGTGCCCCGAGCTAGCTCTCAGGCAGTATGACTGACCAGTTAGGTTATTCCATGTCCCAGCGAGGCAATCCAGTGCTGAATTTGACCCCCATAGAGGTACGTGTTGACCAACTCCTGCCTCTTCACAAATACCTCCTGCTGAGGACCTATACTTTCCTGATGGACATGGGAGGTCGAATGAGGTCTGTAAGAATGGGCTCGAGGAGTTTCTTTTGATTCCGGGAAGCCAGTAAAAGGTCGACGGATCGAACGATGACGGATCAGAGGGTACGGTTGCGTTTTGAGTACTGGAATATGCCCCTGCTCCAAGTAGATCTATCTCAGATCCGAAAATTGGCCTGAAATCCTTTGATAGCGGGGATCTCAACATAGAAGAGACATTTTCTCCTATATTCTGGGAGTCATAACCGTTCCAGTTGTTCCGAATCGTTGAATTGTTTACTGGAATAGGATTAGAATCGTTTGAGTTGGTCCTGTGCCCACTAATCGAGTCCGCGACATTGGACATTATCGTCGAGTTCTCGTTGCCTCCCGTCGAGTCGTATAGGACAATGATGTGGTTCCTGTCGCCATCATTTCCCAGCAGTACTGTATTATTGCTGACGTTGTGGTAGTCTCCCTTGGCTACTATGGCTCCATTTGCGTTCCAGAGGACGTTGTGATGAACGCTAGCATTCCTCCCGGAGTTTGTACCTCCAAACGGGCCATCCATCCTTATGCCGTACTTGGGAACGTCATGGATCCAGTTGTATGCAACAGTTGCACCTTGCTGTTCGGCCTGCATCATCTGGACGACAGTGCCATCGGATTGAAGGTAGGCCGTATCGTATACCTCGTTGAACATTATTTGGGGCGAGTTTCCTATCCGAATAGTGGCCGAGGTCCCAGTCTTGTGCATTGTGTTGTTGGTGAATATATTGGCCGTACCATCCATCATAATTGTAGTCATCAGACTTTTCTGATCCGATCCAGACCAGTCGATATGGTAGAAGTAGGAGTTGTTTATTGTGTTGTTCTGTGAGCTGGAAGCTCCACCATGCGCCTCGAATGCGGCCCCGTCTGTATACAGGAAGTCACAGCTGTCTACTAGACAGCCGATGCAGTCATCCACTCTGGAGACGAAGCGGTTATCCATGTCCTCTCCTGCAAATCCTAGTGATCTTTTTGATGTGCTGGGATAGAGTAGGGTGGAGTTTCTGATCTCAGAACCATCGCAGTCATCCAGCTTGAATGTACTTGAGAAGTAGTCGAATCCCTCAACAATCACGCCATCATTATCGGTGCAGAGTATCGAATATGCCCGCGTCTTCATCCTAATGTTCAGATCGTTGGGATCGCTCCCATCTCTGGGCATGTAGTAGACGGTGTTCCCAGATGAATCATGATCGAAGAACCACTCTCCCGGTACATCCAGCAGATCGAGCTTCTGCGTAAGGAAGTACATGTGATGCTTGTACTTCCACTCGCTACTAGGGACCTCTGGGAAAGTGAATGATCCGTTGCTAGTGTTGTGTGAGGTAACGTTTCTGCTCCATGTTCTGAATGAACCAATGTTCAGAACTGCAATCGCCCCTGTGGCATTTAGTCCGCTTTCAATTAGGCCATCATGACCAGGATATGACGAGTTATCATCCTCAAGCTCACCATTGATGTAGTTCAGGCAGTAGTACTTGTTTCCATTTTGGTGCTTCACCATCCCTTCATTGCATTCAGTCGAGGAGTCGGTCTCGTAGTCTCCCACATCGACGCTACCATGGGCCCAGTACTCATCGTCATTAAGTGCCGTTCCGTCCGAAAAATTAGCATTGGGCCACCGGGCAGGCATTTCCTCCTCATAGTCTACGAAAAACTGCCATGCCGGTTCAGATAGGTTAGCTTTCCACACGTTCCCTTCAGTTGAGCTGGAATCGTGGATTTCCCAGACACCGCCTAAATCATCAGTTACGCTACGACTCCCGTCCAGTATCGCTCTCTCTCCCTCAGCGACCTTCAGTCTGATGCCTTGCTTCCCGAGGGTCACTGTTTCGTAATACACTCCTTCTCTGACAATAACTGTGCCATTTTCCGCTACGATGTCTACGGCAGATTGGATAGTTCCTTTTGGGCATTCATAGGTGCCTGGCCAAGAGTCGTTACCAGTGGTGTTATCCACGAAGAAGGATCCACCTCCATGTGTCTGGTTGGAGCAGTTCACCGAGGTGGAAGATGGCAAAATATCTTTGTCAGTGGACAGGTTAACCACACTGTTCATAGAAGCTGGAACAGCAGAAAGCATCAGTATTACAAGTAATACTGCAATACGCCTCATCGTCCCTCGCCCTAGAGTCGCGGATAAAAGTCTACCCGGGATTTATGCTCGTTCCGATTCTATATTTGGTCACAAGATGAATGCATTCGCACCCCAAGTCAAACCGCCTCCGAATGCCACTGTCACCACCAAGTCACCCTCTCCGATCAATCCTTTATCTACCGCTTCAAAGAGTGCGATGGGAACGCTTGCTCCTGCGGTGTTTCCATACCTCTGGATATTAGTGTATGCTTTCTCGATCGGTAGTCCGAGTTCTTCCATGCTGGCCTCAATTATCCTCAGATTCGCTTGGTGAGGAATTATTAGATCGACTTCGGACAACTCCCTACCTATTTTGCTCAGGACCTCCCTAACTGCCTGCGGAAACGCCTCAACTGCGAAGCTCCAAACCGCTCTTCCATCCATCTGGAAGTACTGATCACCCTCTTCAAATCCAGGTGAATGAATAGGTGTCCTGACTCCTCCCGCTGGGACCTCTATCACTCCTGATCCAGCTCCATCAGACATCATCCAACTTCCAAGTAATCCTCTTCCACTCCCTACTTCCGATAGAACAACGGCACCGGCACCATCCCCAAACAGAACGCAAGTAGACCTATCTTCCCAGTTCAGAATCCTACTGTAAACCTCTGCTCCTACGACTAGGACATTTCGATAACCCTCTGTTCCAGCGAATCTGGCCCCTATATCAATGGCTTGAACCCATCCGGCACAAACTGCGTTTATGTCGAAAGCAGCAGCTCCGGCACATCCAAGCTTGTGCTGAATTATGCCTGCAGTTGATGATAGGGGTACATCTGGGCTGCTAGTAGCAAGAATCACCATGCCTATGTCGGTGGGAGATAGGCCCGCTGCAGCTATCGCCTGCCTACAGGCAATCACTGCGAGATCGCTGGTAGAAACATCCGGATCAGCTATCCTCCTTTCCTCGATTCCGGTTTTAGTTTTGATCCAATCGTCACTGGTATCTACCAACTCTTCCCAGTCTTGATTCTGCATTACTTTCGGAGGCAGGTAGGCCCCTAGGCCAACTATTCCTGCAGGTGCCATGTTAGTAGGTCCGATGATAACGGGATTTCACTCTTACGCCCTAGCCTTGTTTAACACATATGTTCATTGCCTCGGAGAAGAAACCAAGGCTCCATCTCCCTCCTTCCCTGCCAACTCCGCTGTCTTTTACTCCGCCGAAGGGCACACGCAAATCCCTGTGTAGCCAAGTGTTGATCCAAATCATCCCAGAATCTATTCTTTCTGATACCCTCTTGCCCTTCTCTAGGTCCTCGGTCCAAACACTACCAGCAAGACCGTACCTAGTGCAGTTTGCAATTTCTATTGCCTCTTCTTCCGAATCAAACCTATGTAGGCTGACCACTGGGCCAAATATCTCCTCAGTGGCGCATCTAGAATCATATTCGAGACCCCCAATTACTGTGGGGGAAATCCAGTTTCCCCCATCGAATCGAGATGGGAGACACGGAGTCCCCCCAGTAAGAATCGTACCACCCTCTTCCTTTGCTAGTTCGATGTAGCTCCTGACCTTCTTAAGATGCTCTGGAGAAATTAGGGCACCTAGGTCCGAAGATTCATCCAATGGGTCCCCAATCGTCATTTTCTCCACTGATTCTACGAATCTCCTCTCGAATTCATCATATATTCCGTCTTCGACTAGTATCCTAGAGCCGCACAGACAAACTTGCCCCTGGTTCAGGAAACCCGACCTAACTACTCCCTCTACCGTGGAATCCATATTACAATCCGCGAATACTATGCTTGCATTCTTGCCGCCCAATTCAAGACTAATTTTCTTGAACATTGGTGCTGCGGAAGCAGCAACCTTCTCCCCCGTCGAAGTCCCTCCTGTGAATGAAACCAGATCAACATCAGGATGAGAAACGAGAGGTTCTCCGGCTCCCGCCCCTTCACCATGAACCAGATTTATTACTCCCGGTGGGAGGTCAACTCCGTCAATCACCCTCATCAGCAGATCAGCAGTCATCGGCGTCAACTCACTGGGCTTGCAGACAACTGTGTTCCCCATCCCGATGGCTGGGGCCACTTTCCAGGAAAGTAGGTAGAGGGGAAGATTCCAAGGGGTAATTAATGCTCCAACTCCCACAGGCTTGTTGACAACGTAGTTAGTTGCGTCTTCCATTTGAAAGAGCTCGGTTTCCTGCTCAAGGAGCAAACCGGCAAAGAATCTGAAGTTCGCCACGGAACGACTGGCATCTACTGATCTGGCAAGAGAAATTGGCTTACCCGTGTCCCTGCTCTCAAGCTCTGCGATTTCTTCAAACACCCCCTCTAGTCCATCTGCAATTATGTCTAGCCATCTAGCTCTTTCTTCCATTTCTAGAGAAGACCACCCCGGCAGTGCGCGCTTAGCAGCTATGACTGCCGAATCGACGTCTTCTTTTCCCGATAGAACTGCCTTTGCGAATAGCTTACCCGTAGATGGCTCCAACACATCGAACCAACTCTCACTCTTTCCGTCTACGAAACTTCCACCAATGTAGTTCCTCACTACACTTATCTCAGAACTACCCATTAAGCGCACCTTCATTCGAAAAAGGATCGCTTCTTGTCATCGCTTCAGTATGCTCTTTCCAGTCTATGGAGAAGCTGTCTCTATTTGGGTCCCACTCGTCCCAGGTTACTACTTGCTCCAGTTTGTCTAGATACCTTTCTGGGACAACCCTGGGAACAATGAATGCCTTCTGTCTATGCAATGGGTATGGGTTTCTGAGCTCGATTCCTAGAACACCAAGTACCGCTCTTGCCACGTACCAAGTAGCCTGGGCGTTCCACCCATGGGCTATCTTGATCACAATCCCAAGCCCGTCGGGCCAGTCCTCATGCTCTATTGCGAATCCAAGCAGGCCATCCGCCCCTTCCTTGGCTATCAGACTCCCACCTCCTGCTTTGAGGCATGTCGAATCGAGTCTGTTGAATCCCCCGATGAGATCGGGATTCCTGTTCATTGCCTCCCAGATCCAATCCTGATCCTTCTCTCTTACCATACCCGCAAACATCTGAGCTAGCTCATCCACGGTATTGGATACAGTCGGGAGGCCGCATCCATCTTTGGCTACTCTAATTGGCTCCCAATCTGGTTTATCCATCAGCCCTCTAATTGTATCTAGGAACATGGGAAACCAAGGAGAGCTTGGGAGGGTGTACCCAGCTCTATTTATTCCCATCCTTCGAAGAGCCTTCAGGATTGCTGCATGCTCTCCAGAACAGGTATGAAACCATCTTCTAGGACGTCTTACCTGCCTTCCAAACTGAATCAGTGGAACATCCAGAGGACATTGCATCAATCCCCATTCGGATTCAGTTAGGAGTGACTGGGCGGCCGCAACATGCTCAGTATCCCCATTGTGCGAGGAACATGATATCGCCTTCTGCTCCCAACTTATCCCTTCTGACTCCAGCTCTTTGACAAATGTCTTCATCATCAGTGGCTTCATCATCGAGCGTCCGTAAACTAGGACATTTCCTCCGAAAGAATGTATTATTTCAGTACCATGAGACCATGAAACTGCTCCGTGAATAGTATTCTCGGAGACATCCAATCTCCGGAAGTCGACTAGTGGCTCCCATTCTACATCTCTTCCCGTAGCAATACCTTCGAATTTTTCCCCCAAAGGATTTGTGGGGTATATCGATGATCCTGGCCTCCCGGGGGAAACGCTTGATGGCCTGGAATCTTCTCCTTCTCCCATTCAGTTGCCCCCATTAACTCTAGGGGCAACCTTGGTCATGAATGCCTCCATGTTCCTTATCACCCGGTTGCTATCATGGTTGAAGAAGTCAAACCAACACATTAGTCGGTCGTTCGAATCAAACCTCTCTACAATCTGCTTAGCCACGCTCTCCACATTTCCTATCACCGCGTTATCCGTAGCTTTGTTGATTTTTTCTGGGTCAATTGTTCCCTCTAGTGCGTTCCAATATGTCGATAGGGCCGAACGAGCTTCCTCCTTTGCAGCCTCATCTTGCTCTTCACCAGTCAGACCCTCCTCGTCATTCAGAAAAACCATAACAGTTCTGGGCATCATGCTTCTCTCCCAGATTCCCCCATCAGGATGATAGTTTTCCCCCATCCTCTGGTGCGTCTCCTCAATGATGGCAGGAGGGGTGATGCTTAGATTGAAAACCTGTACAGGCTTGAATTTATTTACTGAGATTTGCAACTCCTTGTCATGACTTCCCAAGACCAGGTTAAGCAGCTCCCTGTTCCAGTCCTGGGGGATTGTCTTTATCTCCTCGAAGACATATCTATTGCCGAACTCAACAGAGTCCGGAGGCTTATCGAGACCTTGTTCCAGAACCGCCCTTTCTTGGATTAATCTCCAATCCTCTTCCGATCTGAAGTTGTCCCTTTCTAGGATTGTAGGGGTTATCATATCGCTAGAAATCACTTCCCCGTTAAGTAATCGGAGGAAAATCTCTGAAGCTTCTGAGAAGATCTTACCCCTGAGTACCGGCCATGCCGCCTCTTCTAGAGAATTCCTGGGTACAATTCCGTATGGCCTGGCCATAAACTCAAAACGCCCGGCAGAGAAACCAATATGTATTTTCCTAGTTTCTTCAGGATTCATCCCATGCAGTGCCATCAATGCACACACTCTCTCGGCCTGTGCAATTGGGCCCCCAGAAGCTAGAATCGACATGACAGCGCTTCCCACCTCCATCTTCTTCGTTCTAGATAGCATCTCCCTGGAAAATTGGAAGAAATCGGTACAAAGGCCCACTTCACCGGGATAATGGGGAACAACAGGCCTCTCATTCATCTTCTGAGTCTCTGTCGAGAGGTGAGCCTGGGCTACCCATCCTACTCCAAAACCCAGATCATCAGCCGATTCTACTTGTTCGAAGAAGTTTTGTAGCATCTCTCTCTCAGTCGGTAGATAGCCGGTTGAATCCGGAGTCTGCGAAATGGAGAAGAAAATATCGAACTCCATTTGAACCCTCAAATTGAGCGCATCCTTCCGCCATCTACAGCTAAACTAACTCCTCTAATTCCAGAACTACTTGGCAAGCAGAGCCAGGTAACTGCGACTGCGGTTTCCATTGGATCTATTAGGCGACCAATCGGAACCCCATTCATCCAACCTTCAGTTACATCTTCCAATGTTTTTCCTGTTCTCTCAGAAATTGAAGACGCCAATGAACCAAGGCGATCGGTATCGGTGAAACCGGGGAGGATATTATTGATTGTTATGCAAGCTGGTAATTCCCTAGAAAGCGATTTAGACCATGATGCCATTGCTCCTCTAAGTGTATTGGATAGTCCTATGTTGTCAATCGGCTCCCTAACCGAGGTAGAGATAATATTCACAATTCTGCCCATTCCTTCTGATTCCATTATGGGCACTAATTCCTGGGTAATGACATGCGATGCATGCAGGTGCCTAGTAAAGGGCCCCTCGAAGTCATCGATTCCATTCTCAAGAAGGGGCCCCCCGGGAGGTCCTCCAGCATTATTTACTAGGATGTGAACGACACCTATCGTCGAAATGGCGTCTCTAACCGCATCGATGTCTTCAAGATCCAACTCGATTTTCGTATGCCCGTCTCCGTGCATTTCTTCGATTAAGGAGTCTAGATACGAGGTAGTCCTAGCACATGCTATCACTCTAGCACCCGATCTGGCAAGCATCAATGCACAGGATCTTCCTATTCCTTTCGATGCCCCACAAACCAGAGCCGTCTTTCCCTCTAGAATTCCATCTGCGAATGGAAAATCCGTATCAAGAAGCCTTTCCGCCATATCTTATCACCTAATCTGCATAGTGGGCATACGTTTGTTCTCTAAGTTTTTCCCGCACTACTTCTAAAATTTCCTCAGGGGCATTCTTGAAGGTTGGAAAATCGCTTTCGCCCTGGCTCTTTCTAATTTCTTCCCATCTTCCTTGCTCATATGCAATCAGGGCCTCTTTCATCAAGACTCCCGCAAGTACGAGAGTATGGTAGCATAGATCCTCGTATGTCATACCTCTGGTGACGGGGAACTCCCTCCTCATTAGGAGATCGCCAGTATCTATTCCATTATCGCAGAAATGCGTAGATGAGCCAATTGGTATGTCATGATAAACTGACCAAGCTGGCGATGCTGAACCTCTACAATCCGGAAGTAGCCCCGGATGTGAATTGATAACCCCATCTCTGGGATAATCTAGAATATCGCCACGAATTATGCGTGTTCCGCCGAAAACGATGAGATCCAATTCATAACGTTTCAACAGGGGCATCACATCTTCGGACTTGTGAATGGCCACTGTTGCAACATCAACACCGATCTCCCTTGCCTGAGTTTCTATCTTCGGGGCTATTTCTTTCCCTTCTATTCTGGTCAGGAACTTCTCCCGCTCTTCATCAGCAACCCCTGAGTCTTCCTCGATAATGATTTCAGGAATAAATCCCTCCGAAACGATCTGCCTCAGCATCTCCCTGCCATATGGGTGTTCTTTCAGGAGAAGAAAAGCGAACTTAGGCTTGCCCATACTAACGCCACTGCGAGGGGCCATAGGTACCCGTTATTTTCGGTGTTTTAGTCACTTTTTCGTAAAAAACTACACTATTTTCATACCCAACGTTCAAAATGGGGGTTTTGTTCGCTAGGCTCGCTATGTCAATGGTATACAACAGTAAGATGAAGGAAGCAATAAAGGCTGGCGGTTGCAACACCGCTGGAGACGCCGCAGGCGCTCTAAACGCAGCTGTGGAGGCTGCAGTTGCATCGGCAGTAGCCAGATGCGGCTCCAACGGACGAAAGACGATCCGCTCGCACGATATCGGCGGCGGAAGCTCAGACTCCGGAATGGTCGTAGCCAGCAGGGTCAAGGAGGCCTTCAAGGCTCACGGATGCAACACCGGCGGGGATGCAATGGGCGCAATGAACGCTCTAGCTGACGCAGCAGTATCGGATGCAGTCTCAAGAGCCCAGGCAAACGGTCGAAAGACTGTACGCGCAAACGACTTCTGAAGTCTTATTTCGGATTATTCCGAACTTGAACTAGCGGAAGCTTTGTCTCGCACAACGAACTAATCATACCAACGAAGTCCTATGATGGGTTTTCGACCAGCCAGTCAATGAATTCCATCACTTGACCGATTTTTTCGTCTGGCAGATCGCTGTATGTTCTGCCAAACTTCTTCCTAACACAAATCGCTACGTGGGCGTATGGGTTTCTGCCCCTAGGGTGGAGTCTTGATTTTGGCAGCCTTCCTACTAGCCTTTCTCCAGCGTCCTGCATATACTTCCAAACTATCTTCGAGTTCTGAGGAGTCATAGGCCGATTTACCAGAATTATGGGGTAACGCGACTCCTGTCTCTTGGGAACAGTACTACTTCGCGAACATTGCCTGCTCCGGTTAGGACCATGAGCAATCTAGCTACTCCAAGCCCCCATCCAGCATGGGGCGGGGCTCCATATCGAAATCCATCTGTGTAGAAGGAGAAGTCTTCAGGCTCTAGGCCCATATCCCTAAGATTTTGCTCTAAGACTTCTACTCGATGCTCTCGGGCCCCTCCACTGGTCATCTCATCTCTTCCATAGTTTAGATCGAAACCTCTGCTAAGCTGGCCCCCTGATGACCCCTTCTCCTCTGCTTTGTGGTGAATGTAGAATGGCTTCATAGACATTGGCCATCTTGGAATAAAGTGGAATCCTGGATATTTGGCAGCAATTAGGTCGCAGTGATGACTCTCTATATCGTCTCCCCATTCTATATCCCCTCCTTCGGATTTCACGATTTCTATTGCCTCGCAATACGGAATCCTGGGGAATGGCAATTCGGGAACTTCAACGGATATCGGACCCAACTCCTGGGTTTTTCTGTAATCATTGATAGCTCCAATCAGGTCCAGATCATTCTCTGCAACTTTAGTCCAGATGTGGTGAATCATTCTTTCTTGTACACCCATGACATCCTCATCATCCATCCATGCGCCCTCTATGTCGAATGATACGAATTCATTCAGGTGCCTGTAAGTGTCATGCTTCTCAGCTCTGAATGCTGGCCCAATCTCGAACACTCTCTCCAGGCCACCTAGAACGGCAAGCTGTTTGTATAGCTGCGGGCTCTGTGAGAGGAAGGCATCAGTCTCGAAGTATTTCATTGGAAAAAGGTTGGTTCCACCTTCTGCGGCGGCAGCTATTATCTTGGGAGAATTAATCTCTTGGAAACCCTCGTAAATTAGATGCTCTCTACCGTATTGCAGTACCTTACTTCTTAGTTGGAACATTGCATTGACATGCGATCTCCTAACATCTAGGTGGCGATTGTCCAGCCTTACATCTAATCCAACATTCACCTCATCTGTTATTCCAACTGGTAGAGGTGCAGAGGCTTCTGCAAGAATTAATCCAGACTCTACGCTCACTTCAAATTCCGGCAGTGGAGCAGGCTCTCCTTCAGGGACCTTCGGAGGTCGCTTCATAGCGACCTTTCCCGTGACTTGAATTGTCGATTCCCGGGTGCAAGACTGTATCGATGAAAAAACCGACTCATCCATGTTATCCCTTTTCAGAAATGCCTGAATTTGACCTGTCCCGTCTCTCAACATGAGGAAACAGATCGCGCCTCTTCCTCTCACGGTCTCCGCATAACCCGCAATTGTCACCTGTTTCCCTACCAAATCCTCACCAAGTTCCACTATCTGGCCAATGGTGTGCGTGCGATAGGCAGTCGGCTCCCAGTTGCTGCTGTCTCTCATATGCAATCGTGTCGGTCTGTACCTTTCAATGGTTTGAGAGCTCACTCATCTTCTCCGTCTGCTATCTTCGCACAGATAAGCAGGAAAGCCGTATGCCCCATGGGCTGGTTTCCCGGCCTAACCCCGCCCTTACTCGCTTTGGACCATCTCCTTTCGATAATCTCCCCGCTCCATTCAACTATCAGGCCTAGCTCTTCACAAGACTCCCACGATTTTTCCAATTGTGAACTGGTAGGACAATAGCATGCTATCCTCCCACCCACCCTCAATAGGGGCTCGATACCTCCCAGTACGGACCATGGCTCGGCCAAGTCAACTATTGCTGCATCAAGATCCCCCGGAATATCAAATCCGCCATCATTTATCCGCTTCATGTCTCCATTTACCAGGATCCACTCAGGAAATTCAGGAAGAACCTCTCTAAGCCTTTCCATATTTGATTTACCGACTTGAGCGTGCTCATCCCTGGACTCAATGGAAATTAGAGTCCCTGAATCCCCTAGTACTGATGCTAGATTCATCGCCAAACCCCCTGAACCATGACCTCCCTCAAGAACCTTCGAACCTACTCCAATTCCCATCCAAGATATCAGAAATCCCGAATCCTTGACTCCAATTGTCTGAGCTCTTCTGGCCATGTTCCTACGTGCTTCATGTAGTCCCGGATTGACGATTGTAAGGGTTTTTTGTCCGACTTTAATCCTGTCACCTTCAGAAAAGCCGTCCAGAAGCTTCTCTGCATCGAATCTCCCCAGTCCCTTGATTTTCACTTCACCCGGGGACCTCTGAAGGAGGTATGCCCGACCGTCGTCTTCCCTAAGTGCTAACCACTCGCCTATGTCATCGCCCCATTCTTTCGGGGATATTCGGACGTTTCAAGTCATTCTAACTGCACATGTTCGTTCCAACGTTTATTTTTGCAGAATGATTATACTGGCCGCACGATGTGAAAAATCGATGAAGTCGGTCGCTAGACTTCTACTTCAGCCCAGCATATGGGTTTGTATTCTAATTACAACAACTGCCTTCACTTCGATTTTAGACAATGAAGAACGGGTTGTTGATTTTAGGTCAGAACTCGAAAATGAGACAGTACCATTGTTCGCAACTAGTCCCGGGCATACCGTTTTCGGCGAGTATGTCGGGGCTCATTGGTGCCCTCCGTGTATGAGCAGCTCATCACCATCCCTATCCAATCTCAAGGCGTCAAACCCAGAAGAATTCACTTATGTTTCATTTTTCGAATCTAGCGGTGGCGGTTGGCCCAACGACGCTCCTATCGGAAGGCAGACTCACATCATGCAGTCTTCGTCTGGATACCCGACTTTCTCATTTGCCGATCGGCAGTCAGGGAGCTGCTACAAGATTGGCGCTACTGGGACAAACTACTATGATTCCGACTTCACAAATGGGGGGTGTATGAACGCATCAGCTAATGACTTCCAATTGGAACTCTCCATGAGCCTGAATAGCAGCACAGAGGATGTTTCCATAGTTTTGAAAGCGATGTACGTCGGCTCTGAACCATCATTTGACGTACATGTTTACGGTGCGGTAACAGAGAAAATCGGTGCTGACTCATACGATAACGGGGTGAAGCCTCACCACAACTGGAGGGGTTGGCTGCTAAACGAAGCAGGCACAGGATTCCAGCAACTAAGTCTTGTGCAGGGAGTTTGGTCTGAGCATACATGGGTTTCTCCATTGAGCCTAGTCAGAGCCGGAGGAGGAAATACGCAATGGGAAAACTTCTGGCCAGTGCTATCTCTTATGGGCGGCCCACATACTTCTTACAACGAATTCTACGTTTCCATCGATCCAGACATGGGCCCTATGATCGATGTAGGGATCTCCAGTTTCGATGTGGAAAATCAGCTTCAGACAACCGGATTCATCCCAGGCGATATTCTCGATCTGAGTGTAATGGTCACCAATAACGGTGTCGAAACTTATTCGGAGGGAGGGAATCTTGGAGTCTATCTCATCAGCGGATCAGATGAAATATATCTGGGAGGAAGGGAAATCGGCACACTCGGAGTAGCAGGATCAATGCTATTCGATATTGAGTTCGATACATCCAACATCGAACTCATAGTCTCTGGAGCAACAACCTTCAGAGCAAAATTAGTCGAAATGGGGAGCGATAGGAACTCTTCCAACAACATGGCTGATGGTATCGCATTACATGACCTGCCTCCGACAGCATCACAACCAGCGGCAACAAGCGCTACCTCATTCGAAAGAGGGGACGAGGTTCAATTCGAAACAACAGCACTACCAAACGATCTTGTCGACGATATCAATACTATGATCCCAGTAATGGAATATTCCAAGTCAGGTTTGGAGCAATGGGAGTCATCTTGGGTCTCCGAGCCGGAGCTGATAGGTTCAGGTGCTAACTCGGTATACATCCACACAATCCAGTCCCCCCCCAACGCAGAATCTGGATCTTACGATACAAGAATAATGTGGGAAGACTCTGCCGGCCAACAGAGTGATTGGCTAATTACTTCTGACGCATTCGAGCTTAGGAACGCCTTGCCCAGAGTTCTGGGCAATGCGGACCCAGGTTTTGCAGGCCTCCCCACAGTCAAGGTCGACACTCTAGAAACAGTTTCCCTATTCGGACTTGTCAGGGACGCAGAGACTCCGCTATCGATGCTTTCAGTGTCCAGTGAAGCTAATGAGTTCAAGGGATGGAATCCAGCAACCTCCGAAATTACCGTGCTTTTCGAGTCTATCCAGGACGACCAATCAGGGAACCCCATACCACAGGGTGTATACATTTCGATAGATGACGGAGAGGATGTGAACAACGGCATGCTTCAATTCAACGTAATAGAGAATGGGGCACCCAGATGGTCACCAATTCCGACACAGACTGTTTTCGAGGGAGGGTCTGCCAGTAAGACTCTGACCGGGTACCTAACGGACTTCGATAACGAAGGAAACCCCCTCCCAGCAACGGGTCTGGAACTTTCAATCGTCTCAAACTCCAATGAGGGGCTGGTAAACGTAACAATGATCGGACACACAATTTCTGCGACAACAGTTGATGAGGATAACCATGGCATAGCAGAAATCGCAATAATGGCCAATGACGGAGAAAAATCATCCCAGACATCCTTAGTCTTCTTCGTCATCAACGTCAACGATGCACCTACACTGGAAACCTCGAATCTGGAAGGGCTCACACTAAAGTCGGGAGAGGTCTCCTCGATCGAGCTAGCTCCCCTGATTTCTGATATAGATGACCCCAGTGATGAGGTCTGGGTAGATGCAGACTCTCCTGTCCCCGGGGCCGTTCAATTCGACTACATTAACAGTATTCTGAAGATGAGCTGGGAAGAGCCAGGGGAGCATTCGGTAAAACTAACTCTCATAGACAGCCATGGGGATTGGAATATGTTCGAGTTCATCGTAACAGTACTAGATTCAAAACCCATAACATGGGATGGAAGCTCCGAAGGAGATCTTCAAATTTCACTAGAAGGACTAGAGATAGGAAATGACCCCACCATTACTATATCTAACGTCGGAAATGTCAATTTTGAGAATGTGGATGTCCGATGGTCGATATGCAATGGGATTGTCGGGATATGCCATTCTGCAGGTTCCAATGATGGCCTTGGGCCATTTCAGGCAATCTCAACATCCGGCTCTGGCTTGTCCATGGGGGATTACATCACACTTTCCGTCAAGGGAGTAGACACCGATGGATGGGAGAGGGGGACAGTTGAGCCAGTTGAAATCAAGGTTCCAACCAAATCCGAACCAGAAATAACGCCATCCCCAGATGAAGATGACTCAGAAAATGAGAAAACACAGGATTCTGGTAGTGACCAGTCAGGCTTTTCTGGCATAGAAATGTTAGTGGGCGTGATGATCCTGATCTTATTCATAGGCGGAGGGACCATGGCTGGCCTGTATTTCTCCGGCTCCCTATCAGGGAGCAGGGCCACCCAGAGAAAGTCTAGACCCCGTTTCCCTGAAGATGTA